>Ga0307988_1001614_pt1 | contig 12381 bp, 10 predicted proteins | sample EllFjometagen183_FD_203166 | JGI IMG/M metagenome (GOLD analysis project Ga0307988, IMG submission 203166) | Marine microbial communities from Ellis Fjord, Antarctic Ocean - #183 | ecosystem: Environmental > Aquatic > Marine > Unclassified | place: Southern Ocean | collected 2014-10-08 | reverse complement strand
CTTCACGACCTTTCGCTACGCTGTCGAGATCACCGGAAATGCTTCGTGCCTGCATTTGTCCCAATTTTTTAATATTGAACATTAAATCTCAAATTTTGAATCGTATCCCATGAATATTGTTGCCCTTGTTGACTGCAATAATTTTTACGCCTCCTGCGAACGGGTGTTTAATCCCGCGCTCAGGGATGTCCCTATCGTGGTGCTGTCCAACAACGATGGCTGTGTTGTTGCCCGCTCGGCCGAAGTGAAAGCCCTTGGTATAGCGCCGGGAAAACCTGTCTATCAGATTGAAGATCTGATACGCAAGCACAACATCCGCGTGTTTTCCTCGAATTACGCCCTTTACGGTGATCTTTCACGGCGTGTCATGCAGACTCTTGCGGAGTTCAGCCCGGAAATCGAGATATATTCCATCGACGAGGCCTTCCTGGATTTTCAGGGCTTCAGCCGCCGCAACCTGACCGCCTACGGCCACGAGATATGCGCTACTGTCAAGCGCTGGACGGGGATTCCTGTCTCCATCGGAATCGCGGAGACCAAGACTCTTGCGAAAATCGCCAACCGTCTCGCCAAACGTTCGCCGAAAACAAAGGGTGTGCTCGATCTCAGCGATCTCCGCTGGCGTGAAAAGGCTCTCGCGGTCACCGATGTCGGCGATGTCTGGGGTATCGGCGGCCGTTACGCAAAATTCCTGCGAACGCAGGGTGTCAATACCGCGCTCGATCTCGCCCGTTGCGAGGAGGGCTGGGTGAAAAAACGCCTGAGTGTCGTGGGGCTCAGGACTGTCCGTGAGCTCAACGGTATCCCTTCGATCAGCATGGAACTCGCCCCTCCTGTGAAAAAGCAACTCTGCGTCTCACGCTCTTTCGGCCGCCCGGTGACTACACTCGCGGAGATGGAGGAAGCACTGGCCACCTATGTCTCACGCGCCGCAGAAAAACTCCGCCGTCAGAACTCCGCCGCGGGCTCGGTCATGGTTTTTATGATGACCAACCGCTTCCGCGAGGGGCCGCAGTATGTCAACTCAACTGTCATCGGCCTTCCGGTCGCCACAGACTGTACGCAGGAACTGATTTCTTACGCTATCAAAGGAGTTAAGAGCATTTTCCGTACGGGATTCCATTTCAAAAAAGCAGGGGTGGTCTTCGGCGACATATGCCCCGTTTCCGAGGTGCAGATGGACCTTTTCGACATGAAGGACCGCGAGGGCTCCCGCCGTCTCATGGATGCCATCGACACGATCAGCGCCCGTATGGGCAAGGGCCTGGTACGGTACGCCGCCGAGGGGTTCAAGCAGCCCTGGCGTACGAAATTCGAGAAACGTTCGCCGCGCTATAGCAGCTGCTGGGAGGAGTTGGCGGTAGTGGAGGCGGTGGCAGGATGTGACGGATGTGAAGGATAGAGTAACATTTTCTGGGGAAAACCGTTATTTCACGGTTTTCCCCAGACCCCTTTCGGGAAAGCGTCAGTGGACGCTTTGTGGCTGAGATGCTTTGCAGAGTATACGCACAAAGATGCTGTGCGACTTTGTGCTGCGGTGATGGTGTCTTAGAAAGGCTAAATCAGTGACTTTGCCATCATAACATCTGAAAATACTTGTAATTGTTTCTTTTTATGACTAAAATTACTTAAGTGAAAATAATGATAATTGCTAAGGGAACTAAATATGCCAAGAAAAAGCCGAAACATTGAAGGAATATGTCATCTTTGTGGAGAAGAAGGAAAATTAAGTTTTGAGCATGTCCCTCCCAAAGCCGCTTTTAACAACAAAAGAACTATTCAGGTTCAACTTGAGGATCTAATAAAATTAGGGCCCGATGAGTTTCCGAAAGGTCCTGAAAAGCAAGGTGGTGTTGGTGACTACACTTTGTGTGAAAGATGCAATAGTATTACGGGACATTGGTACGGAAGGTATTTTGTTGATTTATGTTATCAAGGTTTTGAATTATTGAGTCGAACAAATGGCAAACCAAGTTTGTATTATCTTTACTATATATTCCCACTACCGGTGATAAAACAGATTATGGCAATGTTTTTTTCAGTTACTCATCCTGGATTTTCTGATGCGAATAAGGAATTGGTTAGTTTTGTTCTTTGTAAAGAAAAAAAGTACCTTCCAAAAAAATATAGGTTATACATTTATCTAAATCCAAAAGGCCAGTTGAGATATCACGGAATAATCGCCAAAGCAAATATCTGTAATGGTGAAACAAATATATTTAGCGAAATCACGTACCCTCCATTCGGATATGTGCTGACTATTGATTCTAAACCACCAGATGAAAGATTATATGACATTACACACTTTACACGTTATAATTATAATGATTTTAAAGTAATGCAACTACGGTTGCCTGTTCTTCCAACACATAGAGCAGAATTACCAGGGGATTATCGTACAGAAGAAGAAATAAATGAGGCATATTTAAAGAGTCTTGCATTTGAAGAAACGCAAAAGAAAAACGCAAAAAACACAGCACCTGCTGGTGACACTCTTGCGGGATAAGCTCTTGATAGAGAAAGAACTTACTGCGCGCACCCCTCTCTTTTTTTTGATAAGAGTGTCCACTGACACAGAGAGGGGCCGGGGGTGAATTAGGCCAGTTGGTAAGGTTCAGCTCTGAAAAGGAATCTCCTTTGAAACCGGTTCAGCCAGTTCTATTACCAAACTTTTTCTCTCTCATCTCCCTCGGTAAACTACATTTTTTACTTCCCCTTACGCATTTTTCATTGTATAGTATTTCAATCACAATACATTGTTATTAATTTTGTAACTTCACGCGACTGATATAATACACGCTATATAATGACCGACACGAGGGAGAAACATGAAACGCAGACAGTTCCTTTCGAACATCGCAGCGGGCTCTATGGCGCTTGGCGCGGCGCCTGTGGCATGGGCTATGGGTGAGAAGCAGGATGGTGAGAATTATGGCATCAACACAAAATGCGAGCCTACGTTTACGAAACTCGCGGGTGAGTCGCTCAAGGCACATCGTGATTTTCACGTGGACGACCTCAAGAATGCTTACATCCCGTATTGGGACGATACCATCCGCATCGACAAAAAACGCGGCGGCTTCATGCCCTACCTCAAAGAGGACGGCACCCACGTTGACACCATCAAACGCATGTACTACCAGGGGCGCGGCATCTGGGTTTTCTCCTATTATTACAACCATTTCGGCCAGGATGAACGTTTCCTCAAACATGCCAAGAAGAGCATCGATTTCGTGTTTAAGCACTGCCGCGATGAGAATGGCTACTGGATTTCAGAGGTTACAAAAGAGGGGAAGTATCTCCGGCCTTCCGAGAATATCTACGGCGATATCTATCTCGCGATGGGTATGAGTGAATACTATGAGGCCACCGGCGACGAACTTATGAAAGAGGCCGCTATCGAGACCTGCCATAAGGTCAATGAGCGTGTGACATCCGCCGAATACATGCACCTGGGCGGGCACGGCGCGGGGCACGAGCCCGGTACGAAACGTCTCGGCACCTGGCAGCATTTCTTAGGCGCGCTTTCACCAATAGCACGACAGACTGACGATCACGGCGTTAAGATGATGGCCCGCATGTGTGTACGGAATATTCTGGAACGTCATTGGCGGCCTGATCTTGGTGTTGCGTTTGAGCATCTTGATGATCAGTTCCAGCCATACAGCCCTGTGTCCGGGGGTAGTCACCGGCATGTTTCCGGCTGGCACAGTGTTCAGGCCGCCTGGATGGTGATGGCGGATTCTTTGCGGACAGGCCACAAACATAACTTCATGAAGGCGATGGAGATGGGACGCATGACGCTTGAAAAATGCTGGTATGATGGCGGGGCAGAGTCCGGCCTTACGAGTATTTCTAATCCCGAGGGGAAACCAGGGGCGCCGGCGAAAGATGGTTTTCATGCCTGGCACGCTATGGATGATGCCATGATTTTCTGCCTGCTTGCGATTGAACATACACTTGCCCCCTGGGCATTTGAGTGGTATGACAAGATATTCAAACATGCATATTCGAGAAAAGACCGCATGATGCGTGAGGGACTGCTGCATCATCCGCGCCGTCTCTTTTATGCGCCTGATATTATCGACCACATGATTGAGCGAAACGGTCATGTATCAGATTTCTTCGCTGGAACCACATCACCATGACAGACGTTTAATTTATAGGGTAAGGTTAGTGGGGCGTGGGAGTTAAGGTGAGACACATCGATAATTCTCCGCCCCAATCAGGAGTATGAGTCATGAATATTTGGCAGAAATCGTTTCTTGTATTTGCGCTTGTTGCATCAGCGGTTCTTGCGATGTTTCCGCCACAGATGACACCAAACAGAGAGGTGATGTTTCTGCTCTTTACCTATGACTTCCCTGTTGACTGGCTCAGGTTGTTTCTGTGGTTTACCGCGATTATCCTTGTCGCAGGGCTGGGAATAGCCGTAAATAAGGCTGAGCATCAATAAACATCAGTCACCCTGAAGTATGTGGTGGCTGGTATCGAATACAAACTGAAACGCACTCCATATGAAAATTAAAACTGTCCTTTTTTCCGCAGCGTTCGGTCTTGTGGTGGCTGTCATTTTATATGCCGCATCGCAGACCTTTCTCTATTGGCCGCTTCTGAAGACGCAGAACAGAATCGATGACCGTCACTTTGCTCAGCGATACAAGCTGAATGGCGCTCCGGCCGCTGAGCAGGATGGTATAATTATTGTTGATATTGATGACCGAAGTATGCGGTCGCTGGGCTCTGTGATGTCGAAGCGCTGGCCGAGACGGCATATGGCGGATGTTATCGAATATCTTGCGGGGGATGGTGCTAAACTCATCTATCTCGACATCCTTTTTGAGAACTGGACACGCGACAACGAAATCCTTGCCGAGTCTGTCGCCAGCGCCGGAAATGTCATTGCCGGCTATTATTTCGATCTTGAATATGAAAGCCGTAAACGCCGTCCTGACGATTCAATTTTCAATGAAGCCATAACCGAAAACATTATCGACGGTATCGCTCCCGAGGGCAGCAGGTTTATCCAATCCCGTCATGTTGTGCTGCCATACAGCAGGCTTGTATGGAATGTCAAGGCTCTCGGTTTCGCGAACTACATTCCTGATCCTGACGGTGTTTTGCGTCATATACCTCTTTATATTTCATCAGGGCGAAACGGCAGTATGGTGTCCGCCTCAGCCGCAATGCAGATGTGGCTTTATCTCAAAGATATCCACTATAGCGACGCCAGTCTGAAGCGTGATGGTGTCGAGTTTAACGGCCTTAGAATCCCGACGGACCGTCACTGTTTCATGCGCCTCAATTACCACACCGCAGGATCAGTTTACCCTTATGTGTCATTTGTCGATGTCCTCAATGGTGATTTTGAAGAGGGCGCTTTCGCGGATAAAATCGTTATGATTGGTTCGGGTTCGGAGAAGGCGGGGGATTTGAAAGTGATACCGGGAGATCAACGTATGCCGGGTGTGGAGGTTCACGCTACGGCGCTATCAACACTTCTGAACGGGAAATTCATAGAGGTTGTTTCAGGCAATATCATTTTAAGCATTTGCATAGTTTCCGGCATCACAGGAGGGCTGCTCTTTTCTCTGCTGCCCCTGAAATTTGGTCTTATGATTACACTGCTGTATACTCTTTCGATGTTTGCCCTGTCGCGCCTGTTGTTTATAAAGAGCGGGATGCTCCTCAATATTGTTATACCCTCGTTTATCATACTTCTGCTCTTTGCCGTCATTGCTGCGCATGAGCTTTTCGAGCGATTCGAAATTCATCATGGAGCGTTGACTCCAGACTCGGAATAAGCCATCAGTATGATTATTCGTGAGTTGCCTGAGTCCAGTTTATACATGCTGAGAATTAGTTATTCAGAGATTCTTGTGAAATTTGCGGGTACTGTAAATATCGCAGGATCAATCCTGTCGAATGAAAGAACCGTCACCTGTGAGCTCACTTTCATCGAACCGTCGTCAATCACCGACATCAATGGAAATCCATATTGAAGCGCTGAAAAGTTAGTGCCGATATCTTTCAAAAGCTTGATTTTTTTCGTGTCCCTCAAAAGGAGCTCCAGCTCACTTGTATCAACTTCCCGTGTACACCACAACTCCTCCTTGCGGTCGTCGCTGTCAAGGCTGTAGCGTGACGTAGTGTAGCCTAATATTTCGCGTGTTTCGCTGTGCGACGAGTACTGTCCTTTCCCTGCCTCCTTTTCAGCTGCTGTAGCCTTTATTTCAGAGAGCTTTTTTTCGATCTGCTTTCGGTATTCCTCGCGTTGATCCTCAGGGATATTAGTGAGCGCTTCCTCAATGATAGTGTCAGTTTCCTGTGTTAAACGTTCTCTGAGAGCCGTCATTTCAGTCAGCGAAACCGAAAAATATGATTTCTCTTTTGCATCAATTGTGCTTAACGTGCCTTGGGTCATGTCAAGCACCATCCGAAGACCGTCGCCTGATACAATGGCAAAACGTGATCCGGACAGATATATTTTCTGCTTTATCGTTTCCGTCGTACCGCCCGCATCCACCGTGTCTTCCTGCTCCCACATCATATCTGCGAGTGACAGAGCGGGTGTGAATACAATCGAAAGAAATGATACTGCCACTATAATAAATATTCGTAATTTCATGTGAATCTCCATTGATTGTTGATGCAGCAGATTATTGAATTTTATCTGTTTTACCTGCGGGTACTTTTATTCTGCACGTCGAGCCTGAAGACTTTCAAGCCGTCCGGTTGCAGTGTCATATCTGATCACAAAGTCACGTGCGGGATTGGCGCTGCTGAGATCTTTTCGTTTTGGGTATCTGATAATGTCAAAATCATCCCTGCCATATTCCAGATAGAGAGCCTCCCTGAGACCTATGCCGAAAATATACGCCCACTGATCGTTATTTCTTGGTATATCGACAAAAATAAGCTTGCTACCCGCCTGAGGATTTGGAGCGATTGAAACGGTGTCTTCGACTATGAGCCGTGCGACAGTTCCTGCATCACGCCAGGCCTGAATCTGGACATCACTTCTCCAGGTAAATGCAAGAGCGAGCAGTGCAATAAAAATGGCAATGACATGAGAGATTGCTTTTTTGTTACTCAGCGCTGAAAGCAAATAAGCTATTGCCAGTGACAGGCCGGCTATTGCATTGATGGCGAAACGCGACTCGGCGTGCCCCATGATGCGGTCAACAGTCAGCCCCGGATTGGGCATGTTTGTGAGCAGCCCGAAAAGGCAGAGTAGTATGGCACTGATAATATAGACCGATTGTACTGGTGCGGCTTTTTTTGTGGAATCAGATTTCAATACTACGGCAAGTGTCCCAATCACGAGCAGCGCGGTTGCTGCGACTGTCAGTGAAAATGTTGGATTTTGCAGGACATTCGGAAATGGATAGAGAATTGCTGCAAGGTAGTAAAATGGCGGAAGAACACTGAGGCCGTGACGGGCCTCCATATAGCCGCCGAGGCCCTGAAACACGATGAGCCGGAAGACAATATATGCTCCTAATGAAAGCGAGATAGCGACGATTCCGCTCAGAAGACGTTTCCGCGAACTGTTGTGACGCATCATCCATGCGGCGGATGCGATACAGACGGCAGCATAGATAACACCCTGCTCCTTGGAAAAGATCGCCAGCATGAGAAATGTGATTGCTATGACTATACGGCTCCTGCCCTGTTCGATGTTAAGCCAGCGGAACCAGTGATAGAGGGCTGCAAGGCCAAAAGTGACACTCATAAGGTCGAAACGTGCAGCAACCCATGCTACTGATCCAACGTTCAGAGGGTGAAGGCCATAGATCATGCAGGCTGCAAATTCCGGCAAGCCGGGTGAGGGAGACTCAGAAGCACCATGAGACCGTACGAGGCGTATCAGCTTCCAGATGAGCCAGACATTAAAGGCGTGAAAGGCAATATTGACAAGGTGCGGCCCCCAGTTTGACCCTGGCCAGAGAATCGTGTCGAGCCAGTAAAAAAACATGGGTATCGGCCTGAGCCAGAGCGCATTGGTTTCCGGCGGCAGCATGGTCTTGAAAAAATAGGAAAAATTGTCGAAAAAAGAGCGTTTCATCATGAAAGTCCAACTGTCGCCAACCAGGTAATTACTGAGTGAAGGCAGATAGAGCATGATTGTCGCCAGTAGGCAGCCGGGGAGCAGATAGCTGGTTTTATTTGTGGCGGTTGAGCTTTGTTTTGTCGAGGAGTTTTTATCAGGCATAGGTCAACCAGTGTTGAAATGTTGTCGAACGCCCCTCAATGATGTCTTTGTACGAGGCATTCATTTTCATGGTGATTGCACCCGGCGTCCCATCCGCGATCATGGCTTCATCGACACGGACGATTGGTTTTATCATGCTGTTCGAGCTACAGAGAAAAGCTTCATCGGCAGCTTTCATTCTTTCGGGAGTGAATTTCTCACCAATTATGTCGATGTCGTTTTCAGCGGCAATGGACATGACCGTATCACGGGTGATCCCCGGAAGGATGCCACCTTCTGGTGCGGTGATGAGCTTGCCATTTTCGACGATAAAAATATTCGACGTTGCGCCCTCTGCAACATTTCCTTCGTTATCAAGGATTATGGCATCATTGAAACCAGCGGCGACAGCTTCGGATTTCGCAATCATCGGGCCGATGTAATTGCCGGAGACTTTTGCCTTGGCGGGCATGGACGTACAGTTGATTTTCTGCATACGTCCAACAGTGACACTGAAGGTTTCCGGTGAGCTGTGCGGTGCGCCGAGGCCGATGAGGACTGTTGGTGTCAACTTGCCGGGATAGACCTGCATGATAACGTCCGCATAGTAGGCGAGTGGCCTGATGATACAGGTTTTCATGCCGCTTTTTGCCACAGTCGCCACGACGGCGTCAGTGAGTTCCTCCAGGTTGTAGGGAATTGTCATAGATATGATTTCAGCCGAGCGGATAAATCGTTTCATATGGTCGGCAAGACGGAATATTGCAGCACGGCCGTCTGAGGTTTCTCTGCAATCAACAGAGTCGAAAACTGTTGCTCCGCGCTGCATACTATGGCAGAGCGGATGTATGGCTGCTTTGTCCCAGGGAACGAATTCGCCGTTTATCCAGATATCAGGATTCATAAGAGGCTCCGGAAACAGTGTGAAATGTTAAGATGCTTGCTTGTGCAAAATACGGAAGCAGGCAGTGTTTGTGCAAGCAAATATCTGAAAGTTACAAGTAATTTTCAATATGCTTATGATATTATTAATAAAGGTGTGTCGTGAATACTCCCGCATCTTTGTCGAGATGAAACGTGGGTGAAGTATTAAAGTATCCGGTTATCCCGTTAGGTCAGCTTTAAATTCGGATCTCCCCTCTATCCTCAGGAGAGAGGGGGCCGGGGGGGTGAGTGGTGAAAAAAATGACTACACTCACCCCTGTCACAGGTGTCCACTGACACTCGTGACATCCCCTCTCTCGCAAGCGAAAGAGGGGAAAAATCAACTACCTGACACATTCTTCAACCTTTGCAGACCTAACGGGATAACCGGATTAAAGTATGTCTCTAACTTTATTTACAACATTGAAATGAAACGCCGTTCAGTGCCAAATTTCGTTTAAGCGGCAGGCCCATGTCAGACCGAAAAAAGCATCCTGATGTCAAAGTGACATTGCTTTCAGCCTGCTTTTGTTGCATACTGTTTTACCGGATGAAATGATTTCAGAAACTGGCCACGTTTACCTGCGAAAGACATTTACGTGCTGACATACGCCGAGGTTCATTACAGACTTCCCTATAGTCCAAGCTTCATAGACATGAAAATGCCTGAAATCATTTTCGATGCTCCCACTCGTATTTACCCGGGACGTCCTGTTCCTCTCTTTCTCTTCATCAAGGATGCCCGTCTTTACCCTGTCAAGCTCTCTGCTCTCACTGTACAGGCTATTTACGATAATGGTGTCGAAAAAGTCGCCCGTTTCCCCTATCATGATGTCGAGATCAGCGACCCGTTCTGGTGGGATGCGATTAATTTCATGCCGGAGCACTATGGGACACTTCGTATTGTGCCCACGCTTACGGTGAAAATCGGTAAACGGGAACGTATGATTACGGTCGACAATTATAAGGGGAGTGAAAAAAGCCCCCTCCTTACTCATATTGCGCGTGATCCGCTGCCTGCGACTACAGGCTGGTCACACGGTGATATGCATGTTCATTCATTGTTGACCTCGGACCAGATCGAATTCGGCGCCCCGCTTGAAGCGCTGTCCCTTGCTGCTCATGCGATGGGTATTGACTGGGTCGCAACAGCTGATCACTCATACGACCTTGATGATGATGCAGATGATTATCTCAAGCAGGACCCGCAGCATAAAAAATGGCAGTATTCGCGTTACATTGCAGATTTGCTCAATGACACATTCACCGTTATTCCGGGTGAGGAAGTAACCTGCCGTACAAAGGATGGCAAAAACTGCCATATGCTTGCACTGAATGCCGAACGTTTTATTCCGGGTTCCGGTGACGGTGGTGAAAAAGGTTTTGACACATCAACAGAGCATACAGTTGCTGAGGCCGCTTCTATCTGTGTGGAGTGGGGTGGGATAGCTGTTGCGGCCCATCCTCTGGAAAAGGCCACTCTTGCTGAAAAGCTTGTCCTTAATCGCGGCAAGTGGACAGAAGATGATCTGGCCAACCAGAGTATCAGCAGCCTTCAAATATATAATGGTGTCCGGGATAAGGGCTTTCATGACGGCAAGAAATACTGGATATCCGAGCTTCTCAAGGGCCGGAGAATACCCATTTCAGGTGGCAGCGATGCTCACGGTGACTTGAACCGTCAACGCGCGGTACATATCCCCTTTTTCTCGGTGACTGACCGAAGGGAACATTCTTTCGCCTCGGTCAGAACTATTGTCCGGACGGCATCATTAGAGAGAAACGATATTATCAATTCGCTTCAAAGTGGACATTCAGTGGTCAGTGATGGCCCTTTTATTGAGCTTGTGGTGTTTTCCGAAAACGTCACTGCTGAACCGGGTGATTCTGTATCGGGGGGCGCGATGACGTCATCGGCGCTCTGTATCTCAAGCGTTGATTTCGGTGAAATATTTTCCGCAATAATTATAGCCGGTTTGAGGGACGGTGGCGGAGAAATAGTCATAGCCGATGGAGAAAAAAAACCGAATGATTATGCGTTGAACCTCGAAAACAGCATTGTCCCTGATCAAGCTATATATGTACGTGCCGAGTGTGAAACTGTGTTGGGAAAGCTGTGCCTGACCAATCCTGTTTGGCTTGAAATGAAATTATGAGTTGTAATTGGAGCGCTAATACGTTATCATTTATAGCTTAAGTAAAAAAATAATAAATACCCAATATTTCGGAGGATATCGTGAGAAGAAGCAGTACTTTATTGTGTGCTGTTATTGCAATTACGGCAATACTTTTCTCCGGCTGTTCCGCTCAGGATGTGCCGGTTGAAATAACGCACCATAGTGATGTTACATATGTTACCGGAGTTGCGAAATATCTGGATTATGTGTTCTGCGCTACTAAGGGCGGCCTTGTCAGGTGGGAGATCCCTGAGGGAAAATACGCTGTCTACACCACAAACGATGGCCTTCCTACCAATGTGTTGACTGATGTTGTCGTTGATGGTGACGGAATCATGTGGATCGGAACGGTTGATGGCATTGTGTCATTTGATGGCTCGTATTTCAAGGTCTATGATGAATCTGATGGTTTGCCGTCACGTGAAATCAATGATGTAGCTGTTGACCGCAGTGGTAATCTCTGGGTAGGCACAAAGAAGGGCGCTGCCTCCTATAGTAACGGAAAATTCACGTTTTTGAATGACGAACATGGTCCGGGTGATTTTGAAATCAGATGTATTTATTTTGATCTGGCAGATAATATCTGGCTCGGCACCAATGATAAAGGGCTCTATGGCCGTACCGATGGAACATGGTACCGGGGCGGATCACGTGAAGGCCTCTTGAAAAATACTATTGTAACCATCGTCCAGGCCTGGGACAGAAGCATGTGGGCCTCATCATGGGTTGGTATTTCCCGTTTTGATGGCGTTGGCTGGAAAACATTTTCATCTATGAAGAAATTCGGTACCTATGACGGCAGATATCTGTATTCCACCGAAAGCCGCCTCTGGTTCTTTACCGATAACGGTGTTCATGCTTCACAAGGTGCAGACTGGTATCATTATACCGAAGAGCTTGGCCTGATATCCAATGACGTGACCTGTGGCCAGGTAATTAGCGATGATGAGGTGTATGTAGGTACAATCGATGGCCTGAGCGTTATCCGTGATGAAAAGATCGAGAGTTATTTCATTCCAAGCAGCCCTGTAGGTCATAATACGCTATCAGTTACTGTTGACAGTAAAGACAGAATCTGATAGCGTA
>Ga0307988_1001610_pt1 | contig 12413 bp, 11 predicted proteins | sample EllFjometagen183_FD_203166 | JGI IMG/M metagenome (GOLD analysis project Ga0307988, IMG submission 203166) | Marine microbial communities from Ellis Fjord, Antarctic Ocean - #183 | ecosystem: Environmental > Aquatic > Marine > Unclassified | place: Southern Ocean | collected 2014-10-08 | reverse complement strand
ATAAGCATTGCATGATCATATGTATCTAGGTATTCTGAAAACGCTGATTTAAAAACTTGAAAGTCACACACCATATCGTTACTATCTAATTCAGCAGAAGATAAAACAATTTCTACTTTTCGACTATGTCCATGTGGCATTCTACAATTACTGCTATTTGCCTTATTTGATAAAAAATGCCCAGTTTCAACCCAAAATGTTTTACAAATTCTATACATAACAATCCCTATCTATATAATTTTAACTTAATTTATTCTCACCATCTAGTTTTTGAAAAGCCATATGAAGGTCCATTCTTATTTAAATATATGACCTCGCTCATTCAAATTTAAAAGATTAGAACGTGAAACCTCACAAAAAATTAGCCACTACATGTATATGCAATATATGAAAAATCAAGCAACTCCGGTACAAATATAATGATAGTTAATACCTCCATCATAAAGATATAATATCCTCACAACTAACATTAAAATAAATGAACTGTTATTTTATTGAATTGTATTATTGATTTTTGTAGATCTATCAGATAGAATTATTAAGAGATATCAACTTTTGATCAAATTTACAATTAAGGAATATATATGACATTTTACACTGTACTAACCATGACTTTTCTCTCACTTTTTGCTATGGTCAATCCTATCGGAATGTCATCAGTATTTTTAGGTTTATCTGATCATATGAAGCCTAAGGAGAGACATAAACTGGCTTATACAGTTGCTCTTTATTCAACTATTCTTCTTGTGGTTATACTTTTTGCCGGACGCCCTATTCTTGCCTTTTTTGGTCTATCTCTTCCTTTTATCAGAATAGCAGGCGGACTACTTGTTGCATTTACGGCCTGGCAAATGCTCAATGCAAAACCCAAACTCTCAGAACATGAGAAAGAAGAACATCAGGAAAGTGAAGGATTAGCTTTTTTCCCTCTTACTCTGCCTATCACAGCAGGAGCAGGAGCCATTGCTATTGTTATAGCAATAGATACAAGCATTAGTCATCATTTAACCTTGCAAACTTTAGAACAATACTCAGCAGCCATATTAGGTATTCTACTTGTTATGGCAGTTGTTGCTGTATGTTATCGTTTTGCAGATACAATCTTAAATAAACTGGGCCGTACTGGCACTGCAGTTGTAACACGTCTGACAGCTTTTGTACTGTTAGCTATTGGGATAGATATTATTTGGGAAGGAATGCTTGCACTTATTGTCATTGCGAAAAAAGTATAATTAGAGCTAGCACGAAAAGGTTTTCGTAACAGACATGATACCTTACGTGCTTAGCTCTAGTTGTCGTTTCTAATTATAATTTACCAGCCAGCATTCTGGTAATTGGAAGTTTTGCCTTTCTAATAGTTTCAGGATCCAACTCAACCTGATACTGCATATTTCTTAATGAGTCTAGAACATCTTCAAGATTAATCATCTTCATATTCATACAAACAGCCTGTTCAGAAATTGGAATAAACATTTTTCCAGGATTTTCTTTCTGAAGACGATGAATAATTCCCATTTCTGTTCCGACAATAATTTGTTTTTTTTCCGTTTCCTTCGCAAATTCCAACATTCCCCCAGTACTCAATGCCTCATCTGCTACTTGAACTACTTCAGGTGTACATTCCGGATGAACCATAACCACTGCTTCAGGAAATTCTTTACGCTTACGTTCAATCATTTCAGGTTGAATTCTCATATGAGTAGGACAGAAACCATTCCAAAGAATCATTTCTCTGTTAAGTTTTTTAGCTACATTGGCACCCAGACATTTATCAGGAAGAAAAATTATCTGTTTATCTTTAGGTAGCCCACCTACAACTTTTTCTGCATTCCCTGAAGTACAGCAAATATCTACTTCTGTTTTAACATCTGCAGTGCTGTTAACATAACATACAGTAATAGCATCGGGATATTTCTTTTTTAATTCTCTCAGTGATTCAGCATCTGCCATATCAGCCATAGGACAACCTGACTCGGGAACAGGGTGAAGTACTATTTTCTCAGGAGATAAAATTTTAGCAGTTTCCGCCATGAATTTCACTCCGCAAAAAACTATTACATCTTCTTTAACATCTCTTGCCTTAAAACTTAATTCCAACGAGTCTCCGCAGAAATCAGCTATATCCTGAACTTCACCTAAAACATAATTATGTGCAAGAATAATAGCATTTTTCTCTTTTTTAAGTTTTACAATTTCATCAATCATTTCCTGTTGATAATCGATTGCCATAAATACCTCCATATTTCAAAAATAATCACATTTAGAATAGAATGATAATTTCTCAGAACAAAGCCCATTTATTTAAATAAAAACAAAATAGGTCTATTTTGTTAAACTATATAATATATATTGTATATCATTAAGAGCATTATTTCATCCCTTAACTTACAGGAAAATCAAAAAATGAAACCAAAACTTGCAACTCAGTTTGATGATGAAGAAGATAAAATTGCCTGTTACAGAAAAGTAAGAGATCAGATAAAAGAATACATAGAAAAACTTCCTAATAATCTTCATTAACATTCCTAAGGTATAAATGGTTTAAAAAATGAACTTAGCGGTACTTATCCTTCTAGCAATAAGTTTGGCAATGGATGCATTTGCAGTATCTATAGCCAACGGTATCTCAATGAATCATATTAAATTCTCTCAAGCTATTATAATAGCTCTATTTTTTGGAGTATTTCAGGCTGTAATGCCAATAATAGGATGGGTTATAGGAAATAGGTTCAAAGACGTGATATCAGGTTTTGACTACTGGATTATTTTTGTTATACTTCTTGTAATAGGAGGTAAAATGATTTATGATTCTCTTAAAAAAGAAGAGCAAAAGAAAGATAATAAATCTCTAAACATCTATACACTGTTTATACTTGCGATTGCTACAAGCATTGATGCCTTAGCCGTTGGATTAGGGTTTTCATTTATAGATATCGGAATTATTTTCCCTTCGATTATTATAGGAATAGTAACTTTTGCCATTTCACTCACAGGGGTTTATTTAGGAAAAAAACTTGGTAAACTGTTTGGGAAGAAAATGGAAATTCTCGGTGGGATTATTTTAATTCTTATCGCATTTAATATTTTACTTGAAAATGTACACGTTTTTTAATTACTCTGAGTAGCATGACCACATGTTTCAAACATAGTTCAAAGATCTCCTATGAGACGAAAATAAAAGCATCACTAACCCGGCTACTCGCCTGACAAAAGTGCTGAGCACACTATGTAATAGAGTTAAAAACTGACGTGAGATTATTTATCCCAGCGAATAGCCGGGATTCAATGCTTCCGTCGTCGCCCATGCTTCGCTGGGCTATGCCGCGACAAGTCAGCATTGCTTTTTCTGTTTCTTTTTAAATTATGTATACCGAAGAATAATGCGGGCACTACGAGTATTCCAAATTTACTCATCATGCAAAGCGTGGCGAGCCGAAGGTATAGACACGAGTGAACAAAGAAAAAAATATCAAAAAATGAGGAACTGTAGTATGAAGTTAACAAAACATTACAACACTATATTTTTAGTATTACTTATATCTTTATGCAGTATCTTCACATTTGAACTTCATGCAGTTGAATCTATACTTGGACATCAAGACAAATATTTTGGTGATTTTGAAAAGATGTCGGCAAGGAACACTATTCGCGTCCTAGTCCCTTATAGTAAAACTTTCTATTTTTTAGACGGTGCTAATCAAAAAGGTTTTACCTATGATTTTTTACAGGAATTTGAGAAATATATTAATAATAAATTAAAGCGCGGTACTATTAAAATAAGAATTATAGTCATACCAACCCTACGGGACCAGCTTATTCCATCTCTTCTTAATGGAACAGGAGATATAGCTGCTGGTAATTTGACAATAACCCCAAAAAGAGAACGTTTAATAGATTTTTCAATCCCATATCTTACAGAAATTAATGAAATTATCGTAACATCACCTAAGACTCAAATCAGTTCAATGGATAACTGGTCTCCATATATAAGAAAATCCAGCAGCTATTATGAGAGTATTACCAGCCTGAACAGAAAACTTTTAAAACTAAATAAGACTCCCGTATCACTGCAGCTAGGTGATGAACAACTAGAGGATGAAGATATACTCGAAATGATGAACGCCAATATGATACAGATGAGTGTTATTGATAGTCATAAAGGTGAATTCTGGTCAAAGATATTCCCTAAACTCTCCTTTAATTTTGATAAGAAACTCAGGACTGGTGGACAAATTGCCTGGGCATTCCGTAAGGACAGTCCACAACTCGAGAGTATTATAAATGAATTTATGAAGAAAAACAAGAAAGGCACATTGCTTGGAAATATTCTTTTCAGCAGATATCTTAAAAACACACAATGGGTAGAAAATTCATTAAAAGGTAAAGAAAAACAAAGACTTGAAGCAGCTATTCCACTTTTCAAGAAATACTCAAATCAGTATAATTTTGACTGGATTATGATTGCATCTTTAGCTTTTCAGGAATCAAAAATTGATCAAAGTGTAAAAAGTAAATCGGGAGCAATAGGAGTCATGCAAATACTTCCAAGTACAGCTGCCGATAAAAGTGTAGAGATTACAAATATTTATTCACTAGAACCTAATATTCATGCAGGAACAAAATATCTCCGTTATATTTACGATCAATTCATAGACAAAGAACCTATGAATGATCTAAATAAATATCTATTCATGTTTGCCAGCTATAATGCCGGCCCTAATAGAATTAGAAAACTCCGAAATGAAGCTGAACAAAACGGTCTTGATCCTAATATATGGTTTAGGAATGTAGAAATAATCGCAGCTAAAAGAATTGGAAGAGAAACTGTTACATATGTAAGTAATATATATAAATATTATATTGCCTACTCTACAATTTACAAAAATGAACAGGATAAAGAAAAAGTCAAAGAAAGTTTAAAGAAAAGTAAGTAATTTATTCTGAATAACTTTAAAAAATGTAACAGTTTTTTCCTCTTGAGGATCATAATCGATACTGGTTGTATAAATATCTTTGATTTACTGATAAAAAAATCGCTCTGATAACCAACTCTCACGAATACCTTCTATTATAACCTTTACCATCAGCAACAGTTGTCCGGTATTTCCGGACAACTAGACCTTCCTGCAGTTCACCTTCTGAAATAATATTACGAATATGTTCAGAAATAGTACGTTTGTTTTTATTAAATAATTCGCTAAATGTGCCTGAGTAAGCCAGATAGTATCATCTTCAAGCCTTACATCTATTTTTATATTACCATCAGGATTCTGGTAAATAATTATTTCTGAGTTTGGATTATGCATAAGTAATTGAGAATCCTTTAATTTTTCATTATCGGTGGCTTTTCCTGTAATTATAAAGCTTACTTATAAAGTCTTTACTTAATATGGATTTTTGAATGCTCTTTTCATTATTTGAATTGTATTGCTGTATAATTATGATTCTTAAATAGGTATATAACCATCTCTAATTATGGCTAGTTTATTTTTGCACATGGTTAAAAAAAATATCATCTAGTGTATCTTCTATCTTAATTATTTTCTTTTTTATATCCACTAATAAATTGTGAATATACTGTTATCGAAATGTGTCTAAAAAAAATACGGCTTCTATGAAAATACAATGTAGCAAATAATAAGAGCATTAATGAAGATAGTAGTTTGTTCAAAGTATCATTATAGAATAACCAAACAGCTAATAAATTCAAAACGAAAATAAAAGCAATATTTCTATAAAAACCAAATTTCCCCAAAAAAGCCTGGTATTGTCCATCAACACCATTTACTAACATCCAATTTTTACAAAATTGAAAAATGTTTTCTTTTGTACTTTCATTAACTAAATCTTTTGCTTGATGTTCTAAAATTGTTATTTTATTATCCCATTTTTTAAATTCAAATTCATCGAATCTTGATTTTGAATCATTTAAAAACAAACTGGGAAGCTTATAGAATAAATTTGCTGCTGGTTCCAGTACCATTCCACACAGAAGTATAACTAATATAATCAAAACAAATGATACGCCAAAGGGAATATCCATTATAATATTTAAAGGAAGATATCCTTTACATATGCAATGAACCATAATTGAAATAAGTAATGCGGTACCCGAAAGGATATAAGTAAAAAAATCCCATAAACTCAATTTCACTTTTTCAATCATATAAATTTCCCTTTATATTAAAAAAAGAGGAAGAAGACGTTTCAATAATAATAAATATCCTTTACTCCCTTGAGTAGGATCCTAGCATTGCAATTAACAAAGCTGATTACATGTGCTCATTACCACCGTTAGCATGAGCCTAAATCTTCCTTCTTCCTCTAAGATATTATGATAATCCTTTTATATCCATTTCAATTCTTTTCATTCTTGTAGATATAACAGATATAAAAATTTTATTTATTTCAGATTCACTAAGTGTGTTTTTTTCATCACTTGATATTATTCCTCGCTCACGTAAAAAAGATAATTTTGCTCTAAGATCAAAATTATCATAACTTGGAATATAATCAGAAGATCTACCTAGTCTCATTTTGTGAATTTCTCTAAACCCAACAACAAATGATTTGATGTTATCAGTTTTTTTTAAAGTTTTACATCTCAAACAGAGTTTTTCAACAATTCCATCTAATTTATGTAATAAAGCTATATCATCTATTTGAGAAAAATAAAATAACCAGCCATATTTCTTTTTTTCATTAAAAGCCCCTGTAATTCTTTCATTTAAGTCCTCAATTAGTACCTTTTGATAAGTCTCATTATCTAAATCAGAATGAAGCTCTAAAAACTTACTTTTATGATAATCTGCATAGACAAGTTTATTGGATAATGATATAATTAATTTTTGAAAAGAAGAAGGTCTAACGCTCGTTTTAGTATTTTTCTTTATGTCATAACCTAAATAATCAATACTATCCTTACCTATAACTCCCATATTAGTTTTTTCATCGTTCAGTTCTAAACCTAATCTTGAAACCTCAAACCTTAATTTTTCTAAAATATCAGAAGTCTTTTTTGAAGAATTATGAAGAATTAAAATGTCATCTACATACCTAAAATATTTAAGTCCCAACTTACCTGCGCATATATCAAAGTTAGATAAGTAAATATTAGATAAAATATTTGAAATTGCCAATCCCTGTGGCACACCTTTTGATGTGTAATATTGATATCGTTGCTTACTATTACTTGATCTTGGAACAATAGGATTTGTTATTGCTTTATATATTAATTTTAGTGCTTCTGGCTTGTCAATACGCCTTCGAACGAAATTCATTAATTTTTCTCTATCAATATTATCGTAAAAGCCCTTAATATCAATTTTGATAAAAAAACAATTTTCTCCTGTTTTAATTAAAGAACTCACCATTTCTTTCAGTTCATAGATATAAGAATTCGGTAGTTTTTTATTTATTGAATCTTCAAAATTAGAATGAAGAAAATCTTTTAAGCATGAAAGAGTTATTTGATCCCTTAAAGCGGGTAAGGCCAATATCCGAGGTGCTTTTCCTCGCCCTTTAGACATTTGTATTTCTGCATATGGGATAAAAGAATAAGTTCCTTTTTTGACTTTTTTATTAATGCTCTGGACATATTCGTTCTTTTTAATATCAAAGCGTTTAGAGTCAATACCATCAAGCCCAGCATTCTTTTTCCCTGCAATTCTTTCTTGATAGATATCATCTATTTTTTTCAATGTAAAGAAACGATTAAAAGCTTTGATTTTGACTTTTTTATAGTCATGTTAATATTAATTTCTTGTCTTATCTAGTTTACGGTGCACTAATGAAATTGTAGTTAATATATCTAGTGCATCTTGTTCTGTCATATCCCAATCTACCTTAGGTTCATGTGCAGTAGGATTTCGAAAAGTGCCATAAAGTCCTTTGAGTAAATTAGCAAATCCTTTTTGTTCTCCTATTTGTGACTGTGTTTTTAAATCATTAATTTTTAGTACTGGATTTTTGACTGAAAAAACAGCATCAACTAATGGTGCTCCATCTGCATAATAACCAGTTTTTTCTCTAATCTTTGCAGTAATACTTTTCATTGATTCTAAAACAGCATGAAAATAATTATCTTTTATTATCTCTGACTTAGCAAACTTCAAAATATCAACATGTGTATTACGCTGTTCTAATTGTGATTTAAAGCGATTTGCTCTCAAGACAGCATCAGAAAGTGTCTCAGCTTTTTTTACTCTATGCAGCTTACCATCTTCCTGTAACTCTAAAGCTCCTAAAGCAAGAACTCTATTTAGACCTTCTTGTCTAGTTTTAAATAGTTCTTTATTTTGCACATACCTTTCTGGGGCCATTGTCAATGTAATAAATTTTATTACATTATTTCCAGCTAATGTTTTATTATGTATTTCAATAAAAACATTGAACAACCGTTTCCATTTCGTTATAGAGGGATGTATATCTAGAATTTGACTGTTTGCAAGCATCAAACCTATTTCTGAACCAATTAGACCTGTTTCTGTATCTCCTAAAACTTTAGCTATAGCTTCTAGTTGAGCAGAATTAAAAGGTGAATGTTTTATTTTAGTCATTAGTACTCCGATAGTTTAATAAATATCTTTCATGCCTTTTCTATCTCCTCTTCAACTTTTCTTTTGGCATCTTCCAAAAGTTCTTTACTCTCTTTTCGTAATCTATGAGATTCCTGTGTTTTAGACGCTATCTCTTTCTGTACTTTGCAATCAATAAGAGGAATGTTAATTTTTCCAAAACTACTTAAATCATAACTACCTAGGATTGCACCTTTTGAAATTTTCTTCAATAATTCAATCATAATTTGAGATTTAAATAGAATTAAAAGTGTTTCAGAATTTATCATATCAGATTTAAAAACATAAAAACCATTAGAAGCAATAAAACCACTATGTTCTTCACCGATTAATGCTGAAGTTTCTAAGCTTCCGCTAATAGAAGATAACAGAATTTCACCATTCTTTACTTTTCTTCTTGCCCTTGTTGGTAAATCTTTTCCATGTTCTTTTTCAGGTATGTCGATTTCTCCATTACTAGATACTCTTGCTAAAGGGATATAGTGATATAATTCATTAGCCATTGGGAAAAAGTTTTTTTTATTAAAAATTAAAACATTTTCCACTGTATCAAATCCACTTTTGTAGCTTTCAATTTTCTTTATAATTTCTTTATATTTAGGCTGGAAGTATTCTGAATCAAAACGTTTGACTTCTTCAACTTCTTTTTTTGTTGTTTCAAAAGTGAGTTGATGTTTAGGTTTATAATCAAGAAGTCCTAGCTCTTGTAAAAGTAACTCCTCAGCTTCTTTATAAAGTTGTTTTGATTGAGATTCAAATTTAACGCTTTCAGTAAAAATTTTATAGCATAAAGATTGTATCTTTGTTTTAATCGGTATCGCAATATCTTTTATTTCTTTTATTGTTAAGTGTGGTTGGCCTGTTTGACTAGCTGTTCTTAGCATTACTTTTTGCCCAGTTTTTCCATGTAAAAATAGGGCTCTTCGGTGCTTTAAACAGTAAATATCCAGGACTTATTTGAACTGAGACTGAGCACTCAATCAAGTTTATTTTGTTTAATATTAACCTTTGGAGTGCTGAAATTAGTTTTTCAGCTTTCCTTTTCAGGCGATTAGATTCGCCGGTTTTTGTTAACAACATACACCCCGTATACGCTTTACATGGCGAATCGAATCGCCAAAATATAAAGCGATGAATCTAATCATCGCTCTCCTAAGGAATCTGGTAGATTCAATTAAAAAATCTATCTATACTTGTGGGCTTTTTAGAGTGCTGAAATATCATAGTAGTGAACTCAAAAAAACAGTATTATTTTAAAAATACTTTATCATAGTTTTATAAGATTTGAGCATAGAGTTAGAGAAAAACACACTCAAGATCCATACTGTTTAAAGCTACGAAGAACCGAAATTACTTTTCTGATATTTTCTTATTCTCTGGGGTCTGCAGATAATTATCTGTAGTAGAAACACTTTTGCCTGTTTTCTTTTCAAGAGCTTTTTTTGCATCTCCTGCAATTTTACCACCATCTTTTGCATCATTTTTCAAGTTATTAAATCCTTCAGTATCCTGAGTTTGGGTAATTTCAGTAGTAGCTCTTTCACCAAGCATGGAGAAAATAAGTTCAAGATCTGTCATGTGATCTCTTAGATTTTCACGTTTTAACTGTTTATACTTTTTGTATTCGCCAGGAGTCATTCCAAAAGTTGCTTTGCTTATTTCTGCAGTTAAAATTGCATAGTCTATTTGCTCTTTTGCACCACGATTTTTCCATTCATCAGTTAATTCTTCACGAATGGCAATTCCTCGCATTCGTTTTTCAATCCAATCATCGCTATAGCCTTTAGCTTTATATAATGCTCTTGTCCGTTTAGTAGCAAGTTCGGGGTCTTCAATTTCCTGAACTCTTTCATATCCAACTTTTGCTAACCATCTTTTAAAAGGTTCAGCTTTTGGAGATGGAATTGATTGAATAAGTCTAAATATAGTTTCTGTATTTGCACAATCTGTATTCCGTAATTTTCCATCTAAAGCTTGAAGTTTCAACTGTCCTATTTTATCGGACAGTTCAGTATACCCTTCGTCTACAAGTTTATTTTTTAGATCATTCCAGTATTTTCTTGGTCTATTTGTTCCTGTCAATGCTTCAATTACATCAATCACTGAAAACCACCACTCACCATTATGAATAGTTTTTCTAATCTCTTTTTTTTGAAATATTGCAATTTTTGAAATTTCCATTATTTAAATCCTATTTTCCTTTTGAAATTATCATCATTTCTTTTTAAGATAGTCAGATATTGTTTCGGCAAGTTTTATCCCGATATTGTCAACCTTTTTACAAATATCTTCGGGAGTACATTTTTTCAGGTCAGAAATTGAGTTAAAGGCTCTCAAGATAGCTATTTTACGTATGGACCCAATTCCGGGAATATCATCGAGTATTGATTCCTGGATTCTTTTCAATCTTAGTTCTCTATTATAACTTACTGCAAAACGATGTGCTTCATCTCTGACTGCCTGTAATAGCCTAAGAGCAGCTCTATGTCTATCTAGAACTATTGGGTCACTTTTACCAGGTAGAAATATCTCTTCTCTTTTTTTAGCAAGTCCTATAACAGGGAATGCTGAAATATTGAGTTTCACAAGAATTTCCAAAGCAGAAGAGAGTTGTCCCTTTCCACCATCAACCATTAATAAACTGGGCATAGTCCTGTTTTCATCAAGTTTTCTTTTATAGTGTCTTCCAATAACTTCTCTCATCATCCCGAAATCGTCAATACCTTCGATAGTCTTTATTTTAAAACGTCGATATTTTTTTCTGTCAGGCTTTCCATTAACAAAACAAACCATACTTGCAACTGCAATCTGGTCACTTAAGTTTGAGATATCAAAAGCCTCAATAACATCAGGTCTATTTTTTATTCCAAGCGCATCCTGTAAATCATCTACAGCTGTCTCACCTAATTTAACAGGTATGGCTGCAAATCTAAAAGTCCTTCCCTGTTTTCCGAATATTTCTTTGATGTTTCTAATCATATCACGCCGCAATGCCGCTTTTTCAAATTTCTCATTTTGAGCAAATGAATACATTTCTTTTTCTAATGATAAAACTACATCATTTATATCACCGTCTAAGACTTTAAGTAAATTATTTACCTTCTCCATATAATGCTCATTACTTACTTTACCCACACAAGGTTCACAGCATAGTTTCACCCTGGCATCCATACAATACTTCCTGTCATTCTTATCAGGCTCATACACATTACAAAGTCTAATTTTAAAATACGTAGATAAAAAATTAACAGTATGTTTCAAAGCAGCACCATGTGGAAAAGGGCCATAGTATTTTGCTCCGTCATCTTTTCTAAACCTTACTAAAGAGAGTCTTGGCATTGGTTGATTAATATTGATTTTTAACAAAAAATATCTCTTATCATCACGCATCAGGATATTATAATACGGTGCATACTGTTTGATCAATCTAGATTCAAGTAACAGTGATTCAGATTCACTTTTTAATGTTATGTATTCCCATGCTCCAATAGAGTTAATTAAAGAGCGTAGCTTAGGATCTGAACTAATTTTTCTGGAGGGTTGAAAATAATGAGACATTCGTTTTCTCAAATTTATAGCCTTGCCTACATAGATCACCTTACCAAATCCATCTCGAAATATATATACACCGGGTTTGTCAGGTATATCACCTGGATAAAATTTCTTATTCTTCATGACTTTATATAGAGCTGTTAAACCGCAAAGATCGCTAAGTAATCGCTAAGAACGCAAATATTCTTAATTTTTTATATATCTCTATGCTTTTAACTATATGGCAAGTATAATTAAAACTTTATTAAAAAAGTAAGGTTATTACAAATAGCATTACAAAATACT
>Ga0307988_1001608_pt1 | contig 12424 bp, 12 predicted proteins | sample EllFjometagen183_FD_203166 | JGI IMG/M metagenome (GOLD analysis project Ga0307988, IMG submission 203166) | Marine microbial communities from Ellis Fjord, Antarctic Ocean - #183 | ecosystem: Environmental > Aquatic > Marine > Unclassified | place: Southern Ocean | collected 2014-10-08 | reverse complement strand
AGATAAGGCCCAGCCCAATATTCCAGATATGGACGGCCGTTTTACTCTCTTGGCTGTGAGTCGTCTGGATGGTGTTCAGAAACGGCTTGGTTGCCTTCTCCGTGCTTTCGCACTTGTCGTGCAAAATCAACCTGGGTGGATTCTTAAGATTATTGGCGATGGGCCGGAAGAGGGGGGATTGCGTGAACTAGCTTTGGCTTTAGGTATTACAGAGCAGGTACGTTTTGTTTCTCCTACCCCCAATATTTTTACTGCTTATACCAAGGCACATCTATTTGTGATTCCATCGTTATGGGAAGGGTTCCCCAATGCATTGGCGGAGGCCCTTGCCCATGGACTCCCTGCCGTAGGATTTCATGGTGCAGCTGGTGTCGAAAATCTGATCAGTGCTGGAAATAATGGCTGGCTGGCTGAGATATTGGATAGTGAAATTTCCCTCGCCAACTCTCTCAGGCTGGCAATGGCAGATGGTTCTGAGCGTGTGCGTCGCGGAAAACTAGCGGTAAAGAGTATGGCAGACTATGTGCCCGAAATACAATTTGATCGTTGGGAGGCATTACTGGAGACCCTTGCGTCTGGGGGGACACCTTGAGTCCTCCCCTTGTGACTATTGGAATTACTGCCTTTAATGCTGCTGATACAATTGAACGGGCTGTCCGCTCAGCATTGGCCCAGAATTGGCTGCCAATAGAAATTGTTGTTGTTGATGATTGTTCAAGCGATGAAACCTATGGTATTTTGAACCGGTTGGCTGCTGCCCATCCTGAAGTACGGGTGTTTCAGAACCCTGGGAATGGTGGGGTAGCTGTCTCACGGAACCATATACTTGCTGAGGCAAAGGGAGGTTTTGTCGCCTTTTTTGATGACGATGATGAGAGTTTGCCTGATCGTATATCTATTCAGTATGCTCGTATTATCTCATACGAACATGATTTCGCTGCTGGTGCACTGGTGATTTGTCACACCGCTCGTACTTTGTTCTACCCAGATGGGAGCGAGCGTATTGATCCTACCATGGGTGAGCGGGAAGAGCGACTGGCACCTCATGGTCCGGCGGTTGCTGAGCGTGTTCTCCTTGGTACTGCCTTGGAGGATGGTTATGGTGCCTGCCCTACCTGTTCACAGATGGCCAGACTTACTACATATCAGAATGTGGGAGGTTTTGATCCTACTTTCCGTCGTAGTGAGGATACTGAACTCAATATCAGGTTGGCAAAAGAGGGCGGGCATTTCATTGGTATTGCCATGCCACTGGTAAGGCAGACAATGACCAAAACCAATGATAAATCTTTAGCCGATGAACGTTATCATACCCATCTATTGTTGAACAAGCACAGAGATGTAGCTGACCGATACGGCATGTACAACTTTTGCCAACGCTGGATTGATATTAAATATCAATGGTTGGAAGGACGTAAGTTTAGCTTTGCTTTTGCTCTGATGGGCCAGGTTTTAGCGCACCCATGGTTGGTCTATCGCCGTCTCATGGCAGCTTTGCCTAATATTGGTTTGAATAAAGCCTTTAGCAGGTTTCATGGTTGGAGGAAAGGTTGAAAATGGATAAATCTCTGGTAACCATAGGGCTGACCTGTTTTAATGCCGAAGATACCATCAATCGAGCCATTCGCAGCGCTTTGAGCCAGGATTGGACGAATATAGAGGTGATAATAGTTGATGACTTTTCTTTTGATGATTCGGTTCTTGCTGTCGAGCAGGCCATTGCCGGTAATCCTCTGGCTCGGCTTGTTCGCCATAGTCAGAATAAAGGCCCCGCTGCGGCTCGTAATACACTTCTGCAAGAGGCTCGGGGGGAGTTTGTCGCCTTTTTCGATGATGATGATGAAAGTCTGCCTGGGCGGATCACAGGGCAGGTGAATATTCTGTTGGACTATGAAGGACAGAGCGGGGCGACGTTGGTTGCCTGTTATGCCGAAGGTGTTCGTCACTATCCTAATGGCTATGTTATGGAACTTCCGGCTATTGGTTCATGCGGTGGGAGGGTACCGAATGGCCCGGGACTTGCTGATTATCTGCTCTTTTATCGCAAACGACCGGATTGGTTTTATGGCTCGGGGGTACCAACCTGTGCATTGCTGGCAAGGGTCTCTACCTTTTGCGCTGTTGGTGGTTTTGATGAGGAATTGAGGAGGGTGGAGGATGTCGATTTTTCAATCCGTCTGGCCTTAAGCGGAGGGCATTTTGTTGGTACAAGCGAGAGCTTGTTCGTCCAATATGACACCGATGCCGTTGATAAATCGCCTGAAAAAAATCTAGAGGCTGAGCAGCGGCTTGTTGAAAAGAACAAAGACTACCTACGCTCCATAAATCGCTATTACTATGCCTTGCATTGGCCGCTTCTGCGCTATAGACATTTCAAGCATCAATATTGGCATTTTACCATAGAGCTGCTGGGGTTATTGTTACGTTACCCGTTGGCCGTAACGAAACATTTATGGGCAACAGGCCCGCAGCGGTTACTCCATGAGAGGAAAATGGCCCAATCTAAGAGTGAGATAATATAAATGATTGTGAAGCTAAAAGGCTATCTGCCAATGTGGTTTAAGCAGCCCGTCCGTAATCTCATCAAGTGGGTACGATATGCGTGGCGGTTCCGTGTCATGAAATCGGCAGTTCGTCGTGCTGTGCCAATGAAGATAATCATTGGAGCGGCCGAGACATCGCAGCTTGACTGGTATTCCACTAATGAACAATGGCTGGATATAACAAATACCAATCATTGGAAGCGTCTTTTTCATGGTCGCCGCTTGTTGACCCATGTCCTTGCTGAACATGTATTTGAACACTTGACCTCTGAGGGGGCCGCAAAAGCGCTAAATCATATTGCTGACCATCTTATTTCTGGTGGACGAGTACGGATTGCGGTACCTGATGGTTACCATCCCGACGAAGAGTACCGGCGTCATGTTGATATCGGAGGGATTGGGGCTGATGCCTTGGATCACAAACAGTTTTTCAATGCTGATAGCTTGACTGATATATTCACTAACAGCGGTTTTGAAGTAGAACTTATTGAGGGCTATGATAAGGCCGGCACATTAATCTGCAGATCCTGGCGGAAAGAGGATGGCTTTGTACAACGCAGTAGGCAAAATGTATCACATAACGACTGGGGATTTATTGATGCCAATACGTCTCTGATCATTGATGGTGTTTATAACTAATGGCTCGCATTGCACTGGTGACAATCTCCATGGATAAAATGGCTGGAGGGCTTGAACGAAATATTGTTTACCTGGCTAATCATCTTAGCAGTGCGGGGCATGAGGTTTTACTGCTAACCTTTGATTTACCTGGTGCCAGTTCGTTTTACCCACTAGGTGAGGTTGTTATCTGGCATTGTCTTGGCCGAACTCCGCCACATAGCCCTATTAGCTCCCGTGAACGGTTACAGTTGATTCTACGGATGAGGAAGGCATTAGGAGGTCCTGAGCCGTGTGAGTTCATGATCTGTTTTCATCATGGTATACTTGCCCGCAGCATCTTAGCCGCACTGTTTAGCCGGACACGCGTTGTTTGTTCAGAACGAAATGCTTTGTCAATATATGATTATATTCAAGCTTCTAAATGGAATCTTAATTTTTTGTTGTTGTTTTTAGTGCATAGGATAACGGTTCAATTTTCCAGTTACAGGGCTGATTATCCACGCCTGTTGCAAAGTAAAATTTACACTGTTCACAATCCAGTGTTTCCTCTATCGTTAAAGAATAGTGTGCGAGAGCATATCATACTGTCTGTTGGTCGGCATTGTGCTCAAAAACGATTTGATTTATTGATTAAAGCTTGTGGCCGATCCTTTGAAAAGAATCCATCCTGGCGTTTGGTAATTATTGGTGATGGCCCTTTGACTTCCAGTTTGCAGACTGAAATTGAGTCAGCTGCACTTACAGACCGTGTTATGCTGGTTCCACCGACAAATGACTTACAACAATGGTTTTCGCGTGCTACTTTATATTGTCAACCCTCGCAATGGGAGGGTTTTCCAAATGCCCAGGCAGAAGCAATGGCTGCTGGGGTTATTCCTCTTGGATTCACTGGAACCAGTGGTGTCGCTGATTTGATTACCGATGGAGTTAATGGTTATTTATGTGAAAGGGAAAGTTCGGCCGGGAACCTGAGTAGATGCCTTGCTAAAGCTATGACCGATACGGCTAGGCATGCTCGGTTGTCACAGGCTGCAAGAGAAATTTGTCGACTCTACTCTTCCACCTCTTGGGAGAAATGTTGGGCACATGTTCTTGGTTTTCAAGATAGCGATTGTGACATATGAAGTCGTCTGATTTGTTCTTTTGTATAAAATCACTTGAGAATGTTGGTGGTGCAGAACGTGTATTGGTCGATTTGGCTAACGGTTTTGTTGACCGTGGTAAGGTTGTTACTGTTCTATCCTATGATGAACCTGAGGTGAAGTCATTTTATGAATTGGATTCACGTGTTGAGTGGCTTCCGTTAGGTATCGGTTCCACCAGCAAATCGGCAAAGCTAATCGAGACGCTAGAGCGGATCCGGGCTTTACGGCGAGTGATAACGAAAAGAAGGCCAGGTGTTGTTATCGGCTTTATGCACAGCATGTTCATCCCTCTTGGGCTGGCGTTATTGGCAACCCCGATTCCATTAATAGCAAGTGAGCACATTGTACCTGAGCACTATAAATCCCGTCCTTTGGAAAAGATTCTGTTGTACCTTGTACCATTGTTTGCTAAACGCATAACCTGCGTCTCAAAACAAGTACGAAGCTCTTATTCCCCCTTCTTGCAGAGAAAAATGGTTTCTGTTGTAAACCCGGTAAATATAGATGCTTGTGGTCAAGCCGCTGTCTCAGGGCAGCAGAGGCCCCGTAAGATTTTGTTGACTGTTGGTCGGCTTGCTCCACAAAAAGACCATGTTACTTTACTTGAGGCCTTTGCTCAGATTGCCGACCATTTACCCACCTGGGATTTGCGGATTGTTGGTGACGGAGAATTGCGGCAAGAACTTGAGTCGAAGGTAGCGGAATTAGGGTTAGGAGAAAGAGTCTTTTTGCCCGGTAGTATAAAAGATATTGCAGCAGAGTATCTGGCGGCCCAGCTATTTGTACAACCGTCCCGTTATGAAAGTTTTGGTTTGACCACTGCCGAGGCCTTAGCGCACGGGTTGCCTGCGGTCGGATTTAATGACTGCAAAGGCACTAACCAGCTAATTATTCCCGGTGTCAATGGTGATCTAGCTGACGGTTACGGTGACAGAGTAACGTCTCTTGCGCATACGTTAAAGGCTTTGATGGCTGATGACACGTTGAGAGTCAGTCTGTCCAGGAGGACAGGTGATACCCTTAACGACTATCAGCTCGAAAATGTGCTTAATTGCTGGGAAACGATAATATCGGAAGTTACATGAAAAATTTCCATATATTGCTTGTTGAAAATGTGGGTATGTGAGTTATGGCTGATTTTTTAATGTTTAATTTATTTCGTGAAGTGAAAATTCGTCCAATCCTTGCCGGTTTTCTGTCATACCTGCCTGGTCTTTTTGCCTGGTGGGATGGTCGACGTCCCATGGGAAATACTTCATCGGCATATTATTCCCGTGGCATATGGCGATTCCACTTGGCGAACTATAAGCTTGCTAGTGGGGCTGCCAAGCCGGAAAACGTTGTAGAGCTAGGGCCAGGTGCTACACTTGGGACCTGTGTCGCCGCTCTTTGTGATGGGGTTAACAGGGCAATCGGACTTGATGCTTGTCCGTATGCATCAAGCAGCGCAGAGAATTTGCGTATACTCAAGGAGCTTACTGACGATGAAACGCCAGTGGCCGATCGTAGTCTGATAAGTAAGGCAATAACAAATGTCGGTTCTGGGAAGTCGGGGCCGCTTCTTGATTATGTGGCGCCATGGAATGAACTGAATATTCTTCCTGAAAACAGTGTGGATTTAATTTTTAGCCATAGTGTTATGGAGCATGTTGATTCTCCTGTTGAAACCTACATCGCATGTTTCCACTGGTTAAAACCAGGTGGTATTATGAGTCATAAAATTGATCATTCTTCTCATGCAATTACCAGAACATGGAATGGGCACTATGGGATTCCTGCTGCAATCTGGAGGGTCATTTTTGGTAAGAGACCTTATCTGCTTAATCGTATGCCACCGTCCCTGCATCAAAAAGCTATTGTTGCTGCTGGTTTTGAAATACTTGATATCTCCTATGTGCTTGCAGGGGAAGCAGATAACAATACACGGTGTAAATCTATTGCAGGGCAAAAAGACTTCAGGGTAAAGACCAGTGCTTTTGTCTGTAAAAAGCCTGTTGCTTGAATAGATTCTTTCTTTTTGTAATAGTTTGCCGGGGTGGCTGATAAAAGAAGATATACCCACCAGTTAGCAGACTAGTGAGAGTTTGTTAGGCAGCGATTTGCCTACAAATGAGGCAGTCACTAATATGGAAAGGTATTCAAAGGAATTACGGTCTTACCTGCGGCATGTACAGCCTCACACAAGTTTCAACAATTATTGCCAAATCAACGTTGTTCATTGGAAATAATTCTGGTCTTGCACCTATTACTTTTTTATCTGGAACTCCTTCAGTTGTTGTCTTGGGATGTGTGCCAGGGAAAATACGGACTCTTTTGAATACTGAACTTCTCAACATTATTTTCTGTTTTGGCAATGGCGAAAAATGCACGTATTTTTCCTGTTGTGATGGTTTTAATAAGCCAAACTATCGGGATTTAGAACGATATGTATGTTTGAGTAGTGTAAGAGATGGCCCCAGCATTTAGGACCACTGGCTAAGTTATGTAAGTGTGCATAGTTTCTCAAAACCACTTTGAAGGAGAAATTATGAAAAGGCAGAGAAGAAAACACACAGCTGAGTTTAAGGCCAGGGTTGCGATTGAAGCCGTTAAAGGTATGAAGACAATGAGCGAAATTGCTGCAGAATTTGAGATCCATCCTGTAATGGTCAGCAACTGGAAAAAAGAAATGCTGGAGAATTTACCGGAAATATTTGAAAACAAAAACGCCAGGAAGGATAAAAACAGCGACCGGGAAAAGGAACAACTGCACAGCAAAGTTGGTCAGTTGACAATGGAGGTAGATTTCCTCGAAAAAAAGTGCCGTCAGTTGGGAATCCCCTGATAACCTGAGACTCATGGAAAGGATGGATCGATTGCACATGACAGATCCATCTGCAGGATCACGCCGCATGTACAAATACTTGAGGCGATTAACAGGGAAAAAGATAGGTCGAGAACGTGTCCGGAGATTAATGCGATTAATGGGCTTAGAGGCTGTCTATCCACGTAAAAGGACAACAATTCCGGGTGGTCCGTCAGGAATTTCCCCTTATCGACTGAGAGGGTTAGACATAAACAGACCAAATCAGGTAGTATGTGCCGATATCACTTATATTCCAATGCGACGAGGGTTCATGTATCTTTTCGCAATAATGGATTGGTATTCCAGGAAAATCCTTGGTTGGGAACTTTTCAATACCTTGGATACTGAATTTTGTCTAAAGTGTCTAAAACGAGTGCTGCAGACCTCAGTGCTTCCAGAGATCATGAATACCGACCAGGGCTGCCAGTTTACCTCAGATGACTGGATAAAGTGCCTGAAGGATGCCAATATTACTATCAGTATGGATGGTAAAGGAAGATGGTTGGATAACGTCGTCATTGAACGATTCTGGCGAAGTATTAAATACGAAGATATTTATTTGAAATCATACGAGAACCCACTGGAGTTAGAAGAAGGAATTAGAGGTTATATTTTCAGGTATAACAACCACCGCCCCCATCAATCAATCTCTTTCTGATGCTACACCACAGGAGGTTTATAGCCCAAAAATGGCTTTAGTGGCTTGAAAATGAGGTCAGCCCTTCCCCGCGGGAAAGGGCTGTGAATATGCAACCGGAACTATGCGATTTAACTTAAAAAATGCAGACCACTTCTGTATGGGCTGAAGAACTTTTTTCTCATGCGTTGTCTGTTTTGGAGGTATAACGATGTGTGGAATAACTGGTTTTTTTGATCCTCTGTGTGCTGTCAAGAAGCCTGAAGTAATTGCTGGCCGTATGGCAGAGTGCATCGCTCATCGCGGCCCTGATGACAGTGGCGTCTGGCTCGATGAATCTGCAGGGATTGCACTGGCACAACGTCGCCTGTCTATTCTTGATCTTTCTCCTGCAGGCCACCAGCCAATGATATCTCCAAGTAAACGATACACTCTTGTGTACAATGGAGAAATTTATAACCATAAGTTGTTACGAATCTTGTTAGCGCAAGAGGAGTTACAACCGGTTAACTGGAACGGAAACTCTGATACAGAGACCTTGTTGGGGTGTATTGATGCCTGGGGGGTCGAAGAAACACTTAAGAAAACGGTGGGCATGTTTGCCTTTGCTCTCTGGGATTGCAAGGAGCGCTCTCTCTGTCTGGCACGAGATCGTATGGGGGAGAAACCGTTATATTATGGTTGGCAGAATGGGGTTTTTCTCTTTGGTTCCGAACTGAAGGCGCTTAAAGTTCACCCCTCCTTTGTCGGTGAGATCGATCGGGATTCGCTAACTTTGTTTTTAAGGCACAGCTATATTCCTACACCGTATACAATATATAAAGGGATATCTAAATTGCCTTCGGGATCGTACCTGAAGTTACCTGCATGGAAACGGCAACATTCAGTCGGTGAAATGCCTGAACCCATTCAGTATTGGTCTTTTCGGCATGTTGCTGAGGATAGCTTGCTCAATTCTTATCAAGGTGATGAGATCCGAGCGGTGAAGGATTTAGACTCTTTGCTGCTTGATTCCGTGGGCCAGCAGATGGTTGCAGATGTTCAACTTGGTGCTTTTTTGTCGGGTGGAATCGATTCTTCGACCATTGTCGCACTGATGCAGGCGCAGAGCGATTCACCTGTTAAGAGTTTCACGATTGGTTTTAATGAAAAAGACTATAACGAGGCAGAGTACGCTAAGGCTGTAGCTCGGCATCTAGGAACAGAGCACACTGAGTTGTATGTTTCACCAGTTGAAGCAATGGAGGTCATCCCTCGTTTACCCCTGTTGTATGATGAACCTTTTTCCGATGCATCCCAGATCCCTACTTTTCTTGTCTCACAGATGACTCGGCAGCATGTTACGGTTTCACTTTCCGGTGATGGCGGCGATGAATTGTTTGGAGGCTATAATCGTTATCTTTCAGCTGTTGCGTTGCAAAAGAAATGTGAGTGGCTTCCCTATCCATTGCGTAAAAATCTAACGAGGCTTTTGCGTGTTGCCCCCGTGTCATTGTGGGAAACTCTTGGGAAGTTAGGGCATATCAGCCAGGCACCTGATAAGATAGCAAAGGTACTTGATATTTTTAGTTCTTCTGACCAGGAAGCTGTTTATCGGTGTTTGATTTCTCATTGGAAACGGCCCGTTGATGTTGTTCTTGGTGCAACGGAACCACCTACGGTGCTTACTGATAGAGGTCAGATTCCGTCGTTAGCTGATTTTGAACATAGGATGATGTATCTTGACACTATGACGTATTTGCCGGATGATGTATTGGTAAAAATAGACCGAGCTGCAATGGCTGTGTCACTAGAGACAAGAGTTCCTTTTCTAGATCATAGGGTCGTCGAGTTTGCCTGGCGGTTACCGCTTGCGATGAAAATACGTAATGGGCAAGGCAAATGGATACTTAGACAGGTCTTGAAGAAGTATGTCCCTGATGAACTGATTGACCGGCCAAAGGTGGGTTTTGGAGTTCCCCTTGATTCATGGCTTCGGGGACCTTTGCGAGACTGGGCTGAGAACTTACTTGCTGAGTCGCGGCTGCGGCAGGAAGGTTTTTTTGAAACACAGGCTATTCGTAGGAAATGGGATGAACATCTTAGTGGGAAATGCAATTGGCAGTATCACTTATGGGATGTTTTGATGTTTCAGGCATGGTTGGAGAAGTCATGAAACGAAAAAAGTTGTTGTTTTTCGTTACCGAAGATTGGTATTTTTGTTCCCATCGTCTCCCCTTGGCCATAGCAGCAAAAGACGCAGGGTTTGATGTTGGGGTTGTTACCCGTGTTCGATCACATGGTGAACAAATACAGAAAGCCGGCTTGAGGTTGATACCGCTGGAGTTGTCACGTCGTGGAATGAATCCTGTAAAAGAACTCCAGCTGATTATGCATCTCACGGCAATTTACAGAAAAGAAAAACCTGATTTCGTTCACCATATTGCTTTAAAGCCTGTGCTTTATGGCTCAATGGCGGCACGGATAGCCAGGATAGATTTTGTTGTGAATGCCATGGCGGGACTGGGGTTCCTCTTCAGCTCACGAAGTGTTACAGCACGTTTAGCAAAGCGACCCGTTTTGTTGCTCATGCGTTTTTTACTCAATAAAGAAGGTAGTCGGGTCATTTTGCAAAACCCCGATGATGTAAGATTAATGTGTGATGGTGGTATCTTACCCAGGTCCTGTATAGCCTTGATACGTGGCTCTGGTGTAGATATCCAGCAGTTTTCTGTCCAGCCTGAACCTGATGGCAAGCCCCTTGTTATTTTGGCTTCTCGATTGTTGTGGGATAAAGGTGTTGGTGAGTTTGTGGATGCGGCACGAATTCTTAAAAAGCAAGGGGTGGCAGCTCGATTTGCCCTTGTGGGTGAAGGTGATGTAGAAAATCTTTCGGCTATTTCTGACGAACAATTGCGCGATTGGCAAAAGGAAGCTGTTGTTGAGGTTTGGGGACGGCGGGAGGATATGCCAAAGGTATTTGCTGAATCGCATATAGTTTGTTTGCCTTCTGCATATGGTGAGGGGGTTCCTAAGGTGTTGATTGAAGCAGCAGCTTGCGGGCGGCCTATTGTTACTACTGATGCACCCGGTTGTCGGGAAATTGTGGAGGATGGAGTGAATGGATTGTTAGTTCCTTTGCGCGATACTGATGCTGTAGTGAATGCACTGAAAATACTGATTGAATCTTCGAACCTTCGTCAAGAAATGGGAGCGCGAGGAAGAGAGCTGGTGGAAAGAGAATTTTCATTGGAAAAGGTAAATAACGAGACGCTGTCGCTTTACGAGGAAATACAGAGTGAGTAGAGTTCTTGTTACAGGGGCAAGTGGATTTATCGGAAGTAGGTTGGTTCAGGTGTTACAAGAATATGATTATGAACTGCGTGCTGTCTTTCGCCGATTACCCACGTCTGATAAACCTCTTTTGTGTGAACAACAAATAGCTGTAGGTGAGATTGGTCCTGATACGAATTGGAACGAAAGTCTACAAAATGTAGATTATGTGGTGCACCTTGCTGCACGTGTGCATGTGATGGATGAAACCTCTGCAAATCCATTACAAGCGTTTCGTTATGTAAATGTTGAAGGTACGGTGAACTTAGCCCGGCAGGCCGCTGCCGCGGGAGTTCGCCGATTTATCTATTTGAGCTCTATCAAGGTTAATGGTGAGAGCACGTTACCGGGAAAACCATTTACAGAATCTGATCAGGCAGGCTGTACGGACCCGTATGCTATTTCTAAATTTGAAGCGGAAAAAGAATTGTTTGCTCTTGCAACTGAGACTGGAGTAGAGGTGGTAATCATTCGTCCTCCACTGGTGTATGGGCCAGGGGTAAAGGCAAATTTTAGAAATATGATGAAATGGCTCAAAAGAGGGATTCCACTGCCTTTTGGTGCCATTCATAATAGGCGTAGTCTGGTTGCATTGGATAACCTAGTGGATTTAATTCGTGTTTGTCTTAAGTCTTCTGTCGCGGCCAATCAAATATTTTTAGCAGGTGATGGAGAAGACTTGTCCACCACGGAACTGTTACAGCGGCTGAGTAAATCTTTGGGGGCACCCTCAAGGTTGATGCCAATTCACGCAAAGGGTCTCGAAATTATGGCTCTTCTGGTTGGTAAATCCGCATTTTCTAATCGCTTGTGCGGTTCGTTACAGGTTGATATAAGTAAGGCGAAAAACTTGTTAGGTTGGAAGCCGGTGATGAACGTTGAAGAAGCATTGGAAAAGACAGCTAAGGCCTATTTGCATGAGAGAATTGACTGATGAAGCGATTTTTTGACATTTGCTTCTCTTTTTTTTCCTGTTTGCTATTGTTTATGCCGATGAGCATCATTGCTGTAATGATAAAGTGTAGCTCGAAGGGATCTGTATTGTATTGGTCCGATAGGGTAGGGCGGGATAATCATCTCTTTAAGATGCCTAAATTTCGGACAATGCAGATTGATACTCCTGCTGTTGCCACCCATTTGTTAAGTGATCCTGATCGATATCTTTTTCCAGTAGGAAAATTTCTACGAAAAACCAGTTTAGATGAATTGCCACAATTCCTGAGTATACTCAAAGGAGATATGAGTTTTGTCGGACCTCGCCCCGCTTTGTTTAATCAGGAGGATTTGATTGAGCAGAGAACTTCTAAAGGGATTCATGTGT
>Ga0307988_1001606_pt1 | contig 12427 bp, 4 predicted proteins | sample EllFjometagen183_FD_203166 | JGI IMG/M metagenome (GOLD analysis project Ga0307988, IMG submission 203166) | Marine microbial communities from Ellis Fjord, Antarctic Ocean - #183 | ecosystem: Environmental > Aquatic > Marine > Unclassified | place: Southern Ocean | collected 2014-10-08 | reverse complement strand
GTGAAGATGGTTATACAAATGGTGGATGGAATTTTGGGTTCGGTGGTGTAAACACAGCCAACAGGTTAATTTTTCAATTTTCAAGCTTAGTTGAAAGTGGACAGGTAGAACAATCAACTGCAGATGCTTTTATTGCTGAGCTGGAAGCTGTACGTGGATTCTTTTATTGGCAATTGATAGATTTATACGGAAACGTGCCATTAGCACTCGATTTTGCAGATCCAAATGCTTCGCCTCCGACTGTTCCAAGAGCAGAAGTTTATACAGCTATTGTTAGCAGCCTTGAAACTGCTGTGCCAAAAATGTCGAAAGCTGTTGATGGTACCACTTATGGACGTATGAATTATTATGGAGGACAGACTTTATTAGCTAAACTATATCTGAATGCCGAAGTTTATAGTGGTAGTGCGCAATGGGATAAAGTAATTGCTGCATGTGATCAGGTAATTAATTCAGGCAGTTACGATTTGGAAAGCAATTATTTTTCTAATTTTAACGTCGATAATTCTTCATCCAAAGAATTTATCTTCGCTATTCCTTATGATCAGGTATTCTATCAGGGATTTAACCTTGCAGTTAGAACACTTCATTATGGAAGCCAGCAGACTTATGATTTAACTGCTCAGCCTTGGAATGGTTTCTGCACATTGGAGGAATTTTACAATTCATACGATGATGCTGATTTACGTAAGGGAGATGTAGGTACAACTACAGGCCCGGCATCCAAACGTGGTAATTTTATTGCAGGTTATCAATACAAACTTGGTGGTGGAAGTTTTGTAACCGATGATGGATTTAAAAGTGCTGACCCTGATCGCCTACCCGAGCCATTTGCTGGTGATACTGATGGTCTTCCTCTTAACTTTGGAAGTATTGGTTCAGGAGAACCACAGATTAATGAATTGGGCCCACAGGCACTTCGCCAGGCAGGTGTGAGAATAGGTAAATGGGAAATTGGCGTAGGAAGTATGCCAAATAATATGAGCAATGATTATGCTATATTCCGTTATGCCGATGTGCTGTTGATGAAAGCTGAAGCTCTCTGGCGTAAAGGTCAAAATGCCGAGGCATTAATTTTGGTCAATCAAATTAGAAATCGTGCTGGTGTTCCAGATTTGGCTTCTTTGGATGGACCATTGAGTTATGATATGGATGGCGGGAATGTATCCGGTGGAGAATTATTTAATGAAATTGGCCGTGAGATGTTTGCCGAGAACCACAGACGACAAGATTTAATTCGTTGGGGATTCTTTACAGATGTTTCTAAATGGGTTCTTCCATTCTATAATCCAGGAGATGTTTTAACCGAAGATTCTTATACAACTCTGTTCCCAATTCACAGAGATAAATTGTCTGCTAATTCGAACCTTACACAAAACCCGGGTTACTAGCAATAGTATAATATTAAAAATTATTTGTAGAAAGCAGGCAATGGTAATAATTGCTTGCTTTCTATTTTAAAAGCAATTTTATTTGTAAAATTGTAATAATAATCCGTTAAATTTTTACTTCATTTTATGGCTTATACAAAAAGTTGGATATCTGTTTTAATAGTTTTGATATTCAGCTTGTTGCATTCATGTAATAGCAGCGAGAATGATATAATTCAAAACCCTCGGTTTTCTCTTCTGGACGAAAAACAAACCAATATAAGTTTTGTAAATCAGGTTGAATATACAGAGGAATACAACACTTATACATACAGAAATTTTTATAATGGTGCCGGGGTGGGGCTTGGCGATTTTAACAACGACGGTTTGACCGATATTTATTTTTGCGGCAATATTGTCGATAATAAACTTTATATCAATAAAGGGAATTTTATTTTCGAAGATGTAACGGAAAAAGCAGGCGTGGCTTGCCACGATGTTTGGTCAACGGGTGTAAGTATTGCCGATGTAAATGGCGATGGCTGGTTGGATATTTACGTTTGTAAATCGGGTGATCCGCAACGTGGACATCGCTATAACGAATTGTTTATTAATAATGGCGATCTAACCTTCACTGAAAAAGCTGCTGAATATGGGATTGCGGATCTTGGCTTGTCAACCCATGCATCATTTTTTGATTATGACCGCGATGGAGATCTGGATTGTTATTTATTAAACAATTCTTTTCAATCTGTTTCTCAATACGATCTTAAACCCGGTCAGCGAGAAATACGCGATACATTGGGAGGCAATAAATTATATCGGAATGATGGGGATCGTTTTGTAGATGTTAGTGAAAAAGCAGGTATTTATGGAAGTAAAATTGGCTTTGGTCTTGGCGTAAGTGTGGGCGACATAAACCGCGACGAATGGTTGGATATTTACGTGTCGAATGATTTTTTTGAACGCGACTATTTGTACATAAACAATAAAGATGGAACTTTTATTGAATCGCTCACAAATCAATTAAATGAAACCAGTTTAGGTGCTATGGGAGCGGATATTGCAGATATTAACAACGATGCTTTTCCCGATATATTTGTAACCGAAATGACACCTGAAGGAAATTCACGACGAAAAACAAAAGCCTTGTTTGAGGGCTGGGAAAGCTATCAAAACAAACTGAAAAATGGTTACTATCATCAGTTTACCAGAAATGTTCTTCAACTGAATAACGGGAACGGTTCTTTTAGTGAAATAGGAAGGTTAAGCAATGTAAGTAGTACCGATTGGAGTTGGGGTGCCATAATTATGGACTTGGATAACGACGGCTTTAAAGATATTTATGCTGCTAATGGAATTTTTAAAGATTTGCTCGATCGCGACTATTTAAATTTCTATTCAAATCCGGCAATTATGCGATCCATGATTCAAACTAACGAAAAAGCTATTTTAACAATTATCGATGAAATACCTTCGGAGAAAGTGCCTAATTATGCTTTTCAAAATAATGGAGATTTAACCTTTACAAACCAGAGTGAATTATGGGGATTAAGTAGCCCTTCATTTTCAAACGGTGCTGCGTATGGCGATCTTGATAATGATGGCGACCTGGATCTGGTTGTCAACAATGTAAACATGCCATCTTTTATTTATAGAAACGATACACAAAAGAACCCCGAAACAAATTTTCTTGTAGTTGGTTTGAAAGGTGCTGGTAAAAATACTGCTTCCATCGGATCTAGTGTTACTTTATACTACGACGGAAAAATAAATTATCAGGAAAATATTCCCATGCGAGGGTTTAAATCCACGGTCGATAACCGATTGCATTTTGGTCTTGGACCCTCAAAAAAAATAGACTCACTTTTGGTAAACTGGGCGAATGGAACTTTTTCGGTAATTTACGATATAAAAGCAAATCAGTTTTTAACCCTGGATGAAAATGATTATAAAGCAGAAAATACTTCCATCACAAAAAAACAAACAACCAGTGTTTTCGAGAAATATGACAAAATAAGCGGACTTGATTTTATACATAAAGAAAACGATTTTGTGGATTTTGAGCGTGATAAATTAATTTTTCAAATGTTTTCGAATGAAGGACCAAAAATGGCGGTGGCAGATGTAAACGGCGATAGTCGTGATGACATTTATATTTGTGGAGCAAAAGGTTCTCCGGGTGTTTTGTTTGTTCAGGAAAATAATTCAAATTTCAAAAAAACAAACATGCCTTTATTTCAGGCTGATAGTATTTCAGAAGATACTGATTGTAAGTTTTTTGATGCCGACAATGACGGAGACTTTGATTTGTATGTTACCAGCGGTGGAAATGAATTTCCACAAAGTTCCTCTGCTCTTCGCGACCGATTGTATATTAATAATGGAAATGGAATTTTTTCAAAATCAACACAAATGTTGCCAGTTGCTAAATATGAAAGTAGTTCGTGTGTTGAGCCGGCAGATTTTGATAGTGACGGCGATGTCGATCTTTTTGTTGGAATCCGCCTGCAACCGTTTTCATACGGTGTACCAACCAACGGATATTTGTTGGAAAATGATGGTAACGGGAATTTCTCAAACATTTCTGATAATCAGGCAAAAGGACTTTCAAAGTTAGGAATGATTACAGATATGGCTTGGGCGGATGTAGATAATGACAATGATTTGGACATGGTAATTGTTGGCGACTGGATGCCAATAAAGATATTTGTAAATGAGAATGGAAAATTTACTGACGAATCGGATAAATTTGGGCTGGCGAATACTGAAGGTTGGTGGAATGTAATTGAAGCAAAAGATTTGAATAATGATGGAGATGTAGATTTTGTATTGGGGAACAATGGATTGAATAGTTTTTTTAAAGCCTCGGTTACAAAACCGATAACTATGTTTGTAAACGATTTTGATTTGAATGGAAGTGTAGAACAAATCATCTGCACATATAATGGTGACGAATCGTATCCGGTAATTATGAAGGACGAATTGGCAAAGCAAATTCCATCGATGGATAGAAAATATGAAACCTTTGAAGCTTATAAAGATCAAACAATTAATGATATTTTTTCGGAAGAGGTGTTGCAGCGGGCTGTTAAATTAAATGCGCGGTTTATGCAAAGCTGTGTTATGATTAACTCTGGGAAGGATTCATTTCATATACAAGCCTTGCCCATGGAAGCCCAGTTCTCACCGGTTTATACTATTCTTGCCGACGATTTTGACAAGGATGGGAAATGCGATATTCTTTTGGGAGGAAACCAGCATCGGGCAAAACCAGAGACTGGGATTTACGATGCAAGTTATGGACTTTTTCTGAAAGGCTTGGAAGACGAAAAGTGGCAGGCAGTTTCTTCAAATATTTCAGGGGTTTTTAGTAAAGGAGAAATGCGTGATCTAAAGATTTTAAAGATTGATGGAAATAGAATTATAGCACTTGCAAGAAATAACGACGCAATGCAGTTTTATAAATTTGAATAAAAATTAAAACTTTTTTGCGTCTCAAAAGAATGCTAAAAGGTGGACATTTAATAACAGGATTTGTGAAAGAAATTAAAGACAATGATTGAAAAAGAATATAACTTTAGAAAGATGAGAACAAAAAACATTTGGTTTTTGCTGTTACTGGTTTTTGGATTAGCCATTTTCGGATGTTCACCAAGATCAAAATACGAGTACCGTTTAAAACGCGAACTTGCAAGTGGTATTCGCCAGGATTCACTGTTTATGGGACTATATCTTGGAATGCCACAATTAGATTTTTATACCAATTCATGGAAACTTAACCGGAGTGGATTGATTCAACAAGGGCCTAATAATACAACAGTTGAATTTAAATTAGAAAACGAATTAAAACATCCGGCAACCATGTTTTATTACCCTGAATTTTTTGAACATAAAATTTACGAAATGCCGGTGCGTTTTATGTACAACGGATGGACACCCTGGAACAAGGAACTTTCGGCAGAAAACCTTGCTATTGATGTATTGGCATGGTATAAAAAGGTTTACGGGGGAAAATTTATAAAAGTGAAACATCCTAAATGGGGAACAGCTTTTGTGAAAATTGACGGAAACCGGCGAATCACAATATTTAAGGAAGATGATACATACGTTTGGGCAATTTTTACCGACATGTTGATTAAACAAGAACTGGATAATCCGACCTCAAAAGGAGACATAATTCAGAATGAGATTACCAAAGAATTAGAAAAAACGAATGCTGACAAATAAAATTTTAATCAGGGTCATTTTTTTGTTGATGCCACTAATTATTTTCAGTTGTGGTAAAAAAACTGTAGATGATACAGGAAAACATCTGTTTACACTTTTGCCTGCTTCTGAAACAAATGCCGATTTTATCAATCATTTAGATTACGACAAACAATTAAAAAACAAGTTCAATATTTATACCTATCGGAACTTCTACAACGGTGGTGGTGTTGGTTTGGGTGATGTAAACAATGACGGTCTCATTGATATATTTATGACCTCAAATATGGGATCGAATGTACTCTATTTAAATAAGGGGAATTTTGAGTTTGAAGATATTTCAGTTCAGGCAGGTATCGGAGGACAAGGGCAGTGGTCAACCGGGGTTAGTTTTGCCGATGTAAACGGCGATGGGTGGACAGATATTTATATTTGCAACTCGGGAAACGTTGAAGGTGACGAACGCCACAACGAACTATACATTAATAACGGTGATCTGACATTCTCGGAAAAAGCAAAAAACTATGGTTTGGAAAATAACGGATACTCCACACACGGGGCTTTTTTCGATTACGACAAAGACGGGGATCTCGACTTGTATTTGTTGAATAATTCTTTCAAAGCCATTGGAAGTTTTAATCTCGGGGAAAATCAACGCTTAGTTCGCGATTCGGTTGGAGGTGACATGCTTTACAGGAATGACGGTGAAAAGTTTACAGATGTTACTGTTAAAGCAGGTATTTACGGAAGTATTATAGGATTTGGATTGGGTGTTACCGTTGGTGACATCGATCAGGATGGATGGATGGATATTTATGTGTCGAATGATTTTTTTGAACGCGACTACATTTATCTCAATAATCAGGATGGCACATTTAAGGAAAATTTGGTTGATATGATGCGAAGCACTTCTGCCGCTTCAATGGGAGCCGATATGGCCGATATAAATAACGATCACTATCCCGAAATATTTGTGACCGACATGATTCCTGAACACGACGATCGCCTAAAAACAAAAACAACTTTTGATAGTTGGGACAGTTATAAATCGAATTTTGAAAATGGATATCACCACCAGTTTACACGCAACATGTTGCATTTAAACAATGCCGATGGTACCTTTAGTGAAATTGGCAGACTTGCTGGTGTACATGCAACCGACTGGTCGTGGGGTGCATTAATAATGGATCTCGACAACGACGGACTGAAAGATATTTTTGTAGCAAATGGTATTTATCAGGATCTCACGGATCAGGATTACATTCAGTATTTTTCGAATCGCGATATGGTTATGTCCATTGTGTCCGGCGATGGTGTGGATTATAAAACTTTAATCGATGCCATTCCTTCCGTAAAAATTTCCAGTTACGCGTATAAAAATACCGGGAACTTCAAATTTCAAAATATGGCGGCTACCTGGGGATTGGATTTACCGAGTCATTCAAACGGATCTGCTTATGGCGATTTAGACAACGACGGCGACTTGGATCTCGTAGTTAACAACGTAAATATGCCCATGTTTATTTACCGCAACGAAACCAATAGTCAGTTGCCCGATTCTCATTTTTTGAAGGTGATTTTAAAAGGTGAGGGCGGAAATACAAACGCAATTGGTAGCAAGGTAACGGTTAAACACAATGGCGAATCGTTTTATTTGGAACAAATGCCCATGCGCGGATTTAAATCGACGGTTGATTTCAGACCCAACCTCGGTTTGGGAGCTTTGACATTGGTTGATTCACTTATCGTTGAATGGCCCGATGACAGAGTTACTTTAATGACCAATGTTCAAACGGATCAAATTTTGACTTTGTATCAGAAAGAAGCCACTACAATGTCGTTACAAACAGCAGATTCATTTATAATTAGAAATGATTTTTTCGAAGATATCTCTGAGGAGAACAGAATTAATTTCATTCATGAGGAAGATGAATTTGATGATTTCAAACGGGAACGATTGATTTATAATATGATGTCAACCGAAGGTCCACGAATGTGCAAAGGAGATATTAATGGAGACGGATTAAATGATATTTATGTGGGAGGAGCAAACGGACAGCCCGGAGCATTACTGGTTCAGCGAAGAAATGGTTTATTTGTATCGGGTGAAAAATCGTTATTTGAAGCAGATAAAGTTTCAGAGGACATTGATTGTGCTATGTTTGATGCAGACCAGGATGGCGATTTGGATTTATATGTTGCCAGCGGAAGCAATGAATTCCCATCCAGTTCATCAGCTTTAAGCGATCGTTTGTACATTAATAATGGCAAAGGGAACTTTGTTAAATCCGAACAAATTTTACCCGCTGGAAAGTATGAAAATACTTCTTGTGTTCGCGCAGAAGATTTTGACAACGATGGGGTGATGGAGTTGTTTGTTGGTATTCGCCTTAAACCATTTTTGTACGGAGTTCCGGCAAATGGTTATTTATTGGAGAATGACGGCACAGGGAATTTTACCAATGTAACTTCCCAAATTGCTCCGGAATTGCAGGATGTTGGAATGATTCGCGATATGTTGTGGGAAGACGTTGATGGAGATGGAGATAAGGATATAATTCTTGCCGGAGACTGGATGGCTTTGAAAATATTCATTAACGAAGAGGGCAAATTTAAAGAAGAAAAAAGTGCTTTTGGAACCGACAATACGCAGGGTTGGTGGAATTCCATTGCTGCCGGCGATTTTGATAATGATGAGGATGTGGACTTTGTTGCAGGAAATCTCGGGTTAAATTCAAGATTTAAAACATTGCCTGGAAAACCAATCGATATGTATGTAAACGATTTTGATTTGGATGGATCGGTGGAACAAATAATTTGTACTTACGAAGGTGATTTTTCATATCCATTAGCTTTAAAACACGACCTGACCAGACAATTACCCGGATTAAAAAGAAAATATGAGACTTACGAAACGTATAAGAATCAGCAGATAACAGATATATTTCCAGAGGAGCAGTTAAAAAATTCAATTCATTTACAAGCACATGTTTTAGAAACCTCAATTTTTATAAATAACGGAGCGGGTCAATTTACCAGGAAATCTTTACCAGTTGAGGTTCAGTTTTCATCGGTTTTGGCAACAGATGTTGCCGACTACAATGGCGATGGGAATCTCGATATTTTATTGGGTGGAAATCTTCACCATGTAAAACCCGAGGTTGGTCGCTACGATGCCAGTTATGGTTCCTTATTATTGGGTGACGGACTTGGAGGTTTTCAAAATATTCCGACGAAATTATCCGGGTTTCATCTTAATGGAGAAATCCGTGATTTTATGGAAGTAAAAACCAAAACCGGAGAAATACTGGTTGTTGCCAGAAACAATTCTCCATTGCAGGTTTTCAAAGTTTTAAACAAATAATTGGGTGAATAAAAAACAAAACACTTAAAATAACGAATAAACAAAATTGTTATCTTGATTTATTTTCATGAGAAATTTATCTCACTTTTTAGTTCTACTCGTATTTGTTTTTTCCTGTAATCGGGAGGAAAAAGGGGGAGATCAATTATTTACGCTGATTTCCTCTTCCAAAACGAATGTTGATTTTGTTAATCAACTCACAGAAACAGAGGAGTTTAATATCATAGAATATCTTTATTTTAATAATGGGGCAGGAGTTGCCGCCGGCGATGTAAATAACGATGGATTGACAGATTTGTACTTCACTTCTAATCAGCACTCCAATAAATTATACCTGAACAAAGGAAATTTTAATTTTGAAGATGTAACTGAAACGGCAGGTGTGGAGGGCAAAGGAAATTGGACAACCGGAGTTACTATGGCCGATGTTAACGGAGATAATTTGTTAGATATTTACGTGTGTTATGTAGGAAATTACAAGGGTCTTCAGGGGAAAAATCAACTATTCATTAATCAGGGGAACAATTCATTTAAAGAGGAAGCAAAGGAATACGGGCTTGATTTCCAGGGATTTTCTACCCAGGCAGCTTTTTTTGATTACGATGTGGATGGCGATTTAGACATGTACTTGCTTAATCATTCAATACATACTTCGCGGAGTTATGGTGCAATTGATTTGCGCGACGAGCAGGATGAAAGCGCAGGAGACAGATTGTATAGAAACGAGACAGTAAATGGAAAGCTGTTTTTTAGTGATGTTACCAATCAGTCGGGTATTTATGGCAGTCAAATTGGGTATGGTTTGGGTGTAAATATCAACGACATAAACAACGATGGTTTTCCCGATATTTATGTTTCCAACGATTTCCACGAAAACGATTATCTGTATATTAATAACGGAAATGGAACTTTTTCAGAGCGATTGACAGAAATGTTAGCGCACACCAGCCGGTCTTCGATGGGCAACGATGTAGGAGATTTTAATAACGACGGACTGCTGGATGTGATTGTTTTAGATATGTTACCCGATGAAGAGAAAATTCGTAAACAATCGGGCGGTGAAGATGATTATGAACTTTTTCAGCTAAAACTGGATTACGGTTATTATTACCAGTTTGTACGAAATACTTTGCAACTAAACATGGGTGATGGAATGTTCAGCGAGATTGGACGTTTGGCCGGAATTTACGACACCGACTGGAGTTGGTCGCCCTTGTTTTGTGATGTGGATAACGACGGATGGAAGGATCTTCTGATTACAAATGGGATATATAGAAGAGCGAATGATTTGGATTATGTGAAATTTTTGACAGATGGGAACAGGTATTTCCCGGAAAAGGATAATAGCGAAGTTCCCGATCGGGTGTTGTATGAAAAGATGCCGCTGTACCCAAATGTCAATTATGCATTTAAAAACAATGGTGATCTCACATTTTCGAATAAAGCAAAAGAGTGGGGTTTTAACATCCGGTCTTTTTCAAACGGTTCAACTTATGCCGATCTTGACAATGATGGTGATCTCGATTTTATTGTAAACAACATAAACGATCCTGCATTTATTTATCGGAATAATACTGAAATGCAATCGGAAAATCATTTTTTATCTGTGGCATTTAAAGGTAAAGAATTGAATGTACGTGGAATTGGAGCACGTGTTACTTTGTTTGTTGATGGTAAAAAGCAGCTTGCCGAACAATTTGCGACAAGAGGTTTTATGTCTGCCACATCCGATGTTTTGCATTTTGGTTTGGGCTATACAAAAGTAATTGATTCATTAAAAGTTCGTTGGCCAGATCATTCGGAACAAATGATAGAAAATGTTCAGGTTGATAAAAAAATTACACTGGATATTAGAAATGCAAAGAAGCCGGTAAATAGAAATTATACGAATCAACAAAAAAGGAAGCTGTTTAAGCCAACAGAAATTCCGGGATTGCAATTTCAGCATAAAGAAGACACTTACACAGATTTTAACCGCGAACACCTGATTCCACGTAGTTTTTCAAATGAAGGCCCTGCTCTGGCAGTTGGCGATGTTAATGGCGACGGTTTGGACGATCTGTTTGTGGGTGGTGCGAAAGGACAGACAGCCATGTTATTTGTCCAAAAAAACGAGGGTGTTTTCGAATCGCAAAACAATCCGGTTTTTATCCAAGATCAAATTACCGAAGATATAGATGCTACTTTATTTGATGCTGACGGCGACAACGATCTGGATTTGTATATTGTGCGCGGTGGTAACGAAGAAGTTGTAGGAAGTGGCTTGCTTGCCGATCGCTTGTTGATAAACGATGGAAAAGGGGGTTTCGATTTGTGTGCAAGAGGCGCATTGCCTTTTATGGCATATAATGGATCTTGTGTGCGACCGGGTGATTTTGACGGAGATGGTGATTTAGACCTTTTTGTGGGTTCAAGATCTGTCCCGGGTGCTTATGGTTGGTCGCCCGATCAGTTTTTACTTGAAAATAATGGATTGGGAATTTTTACGGATGTGACGGACAGTAGATTGAAAGGACCAAAAAATATCGGAATGGTTTCGGATGCAAGCTGGGTGGATTATGACAACGATGGTGACCTGGATTTGGCGATGGTTGGCGATTGGATGAAAGTTAGTATTTACAAAAATGAAGATGGTTATTTGACCGATGCGAGCGAAGGAGCTGGTCTCGATAAAACAACTGGTTGGTGGAATAGCATTCAGGTTGCCGACGTTGACAATGATGGTGATTTAGATTTTATAGCCGGGAATTTAGGCGAGAATTCAATGTTAAATGCGTCAACAGAAGAACCGGTTGAAATGTATTTAAATGATTTTGACAACAGTGGATCTTTTGACCAAGTGATCTGTTCCTATCAAAATGGTACAAGTTATCCGGTAGCTTCTTTAGATCAGCTGTCGAAACAAATTGCCGGGATAGAAAAGAAATATCCCAATTATTCTGATTTTGGAGGAATGACGGCAATCGATATTTTTGGTAAAAATATTTTAAGCCAATCTCTTGTAAAAAAAGCAGAATTACTAAAAAGTTGTTTGTTCCTGAATAATGGGGATGGAACTTTTGAAATAAATGAGCTCCCTAAATTAATTCAGTTTTCACCTGTTCGCGATGTGCTGGTTCGTGATTTTAATTTTGATGGAACAATGGATTTTGTACTGGTTGGCAACGATTATGCGGTTCGCCCTTCATACGGACGTTACGATGCCAGTTTTGGATGGTGTTTATTGGGTGGGAAAGATAATGAATACCGTACCATGATGCCAGTGGAAAGCGGGCTTGTAATTACAGGTGATGCAAGAAAAATTCTTCCAATAAAAATAAAGGAAAATGATTATTTAGTTGTTGCAGTAAATAACGATAAGCTGCAAATTATTCAACTAATACCAATAACACATCAAAATGAGTGACATAAATTATTTCTTTTTCTCTTCTTCTTCATTAAAAAATAGTTTCGTAACTACGGCTATGAAAAGATTTTTTGCTTT
>Ga0307988_1001604_pt1 | contig 12442 bp, 10 predicted proteins | sample EllFjometagen183_FD_203166 | JGI IMG/M metagenome (GOLD analysis project Ga0307988, IMG submission 203166) | Marine microbial communities from Ellis Fjord, Antarctic Ocean - #183 | ecosystem: Environmental > Aquatic > Marine > Unclassified | place: Southern Ocean | collected 2014-10-08 | reverse complement strand
CCCCTTCCTTTCTCCTGCGAACTTCTTCAAAAACCTTTCTGATTCCAGAAAAGGGAATCCTGCTCATTCTTTTTGCATCAAACATTGTTTATCCTTATTTTCATATTCATTTTTGTGGTTGGACATTTTGCTCAAAAGTTGCATGATATTGATTGCCGTTTTTTGGATTAGTTATTTTAAAATACATCATTTAAGGGTTTCACAGTTTTAGCATCAAAATTCATCTCTTTTACAAGCCTGTGAAGATTATTGATGCGTTCTAAGGCTTGCGGATGGCTGTTAAAATAATGCCCGAGAAGGTTCTTTCCGCCTTTGTCATTCGGTGTCATGGCTTTGAAAAATTCTGTTGCTCCCCCCACATGACCGTAAAAGCACGCCAGAATTTCCAGGGCTTTTTTGTCAGCCATGCTTTCTCGAGTTTGAGAATATTGTGCCATATTAAAATTCGTGGCCGGCGCGAACAGCTGTGTAAAATCTGAACCAGAACCTGTCACTAAAGCAGCCATCGCAGTAATAACAATACCCCTGCCCATACCTCGCAAATGATCTCTATGAATAAAATGTGCCAGTTCATGGGCCAGGACAAAGGAAAGACCATTTTCAGAATTTACTTTGTTTAGCAGGCCATTGAGAACGATAATCCGGCCTCCGGGAACAGCCATGGCATTGGCTTGCTCTGTATCGATCAGATGAACAGTTAACGGATATCTAAGATGAATACACTCACTTAACTGGTCTACCATATGCTGAAGTTCTGCCTGCTTTGGATCTTTGGGGCTGACAACGCCTGCTTTTGATCCATTGAAAGAAGAGAATATCTTTGCTTCCATTTCAGGAGAAATATAATCCACTGCATAATCAACAAACAGGCCTGTTGCCCAGAAAACGATAAGTAAAAAAACAGTTATCGCGGAAAATAATATGACAAACTCTCTGACCGGCTGGTCATGAGAAACATTATCATTATGTTCAGGCAAAGAAGGTTTATATTTCATGGTGTTATTTACAAAAAATAGATGGCAGTACCGTAGGCCAGGACTTCAACAGAACCGACCTGGTTTTTCTTCCCTTTGGTAATCGAAGAGGTCTCCAGCCGAAGGTTGATAACCATGTCAGCTTCTGGACAGGATTCTTTCATTCTCAGAACAGCTTCTCTCCTGGCCCGGTCAATTAGCGTCTCATAAGACTGGACATTACCGCCGAAAAAGTTTCTGAGTTTTGCCAGAATCCGCTTAAAATAATCCACCGATACAACCATACTGCCATTGACCAGTTGACAATGATCAATTTCACGTTTGTCGTGCGCTACTTTTTTACTGGAAGTGGTTGGAAGTGAAATCATTTGTTCCTCACGCTCTATGATTGACTGATAGTGCTTTTTTTCAGCCCGGCGGCCAAAAAAATACCCCAGGGACAATAAAACTGCAAATATAATTATTTGTTTCATAAGCCTACTCCACTGATACTGCCGTGCCGTAAACATATATCTCTGCAGCACCTGCAGCGACAGAAGAAGTTGAGAACCTTACATTCACAACCGCATTGGCTCCCAGTTGACTTGCCTGGGATTTCATCCGATCAATAGCTTCATCGCGGGACTCCTGCAAAAGTTCGGTATATCCTTTTAGTTCACCACCAAAAATATTTTTGATTCCAGCCATCATATCCCTGCCGACATGCTTTGCCCGCACGGTACTTCCTGAAACAACACCATAAAAAGCCATAATTTTTTTGCCAGGTATTTCTTCAGTGTTAGTAAGCAGCATTTTTATCTCCTGGTTTGAGTTAATTATCGTATCCTCGGAACTCCTGCAAATACTATCAATAATTCAAAGGAAAGTATACGAGCAGTCCATTTTTCGAATGTTAAGTTAACTGGCGAGCTTCAGCGAGCCCGCGTTAAACGCCTGGTTGAAAAATTTTATTCTTTACTTCAATCTTTAGGGCTGGTGACTCATATATTGTTGACTTTTTGCATTCACCTTCAAAATGAAAAGTATTTACTAAATGATTTCTATATGCTCGCACTAGGCTATTTGGCATTCGAGGGTCAAAAACAATTTCTTCTATAATTCCAAGTGCATTTTCAAAAGGTAATTTGCATATATCATGATTGCCAGGGTCTTGATATAATGCGTTAAAATATTTCTTTTCTTTGTATAGTTCCACCATCAATCTAATTTCATTTTCGTCTTTGAAAGTATCTCGTTTCTTGAGATAGAAATTTGGGACTATGTTTGTGTAATGCAGTTTGTTTCTCTTTGATTTCACTAACGCAGGCATGTAACTTTTTAATCGTAGTTCGAATTTTAACTTTAGTTTTATTTGGTGAGTATATTCTCCATGTTGAATCTTTGTCTTCGTTCAGTGTCCAACATTGGCCAAACAGCAGTTCGGCATAGCCATGATATGATATGTGAGTATTAGGTTCACGAGGATCGACACCGTGACAATGATTTAAAAAATCCTCATATGGGTCATCTCACAACTTCGGAGAAACCAATACTAGCTGTTTTCTTTCAAACAGTCCAAAAAGATGATGGACTTCTATTAATCTATATATTTTTGTGTCATCATTTTTGATATTTCTTAAATGATGCTTTGCACTAAAGTCAAGTTTCATTTTTTAGATTTCCAACGTCGCTTTTCAGCGGGCACGGTTTTTTGCGCTCCGCTGCAAAAGCCTTGATATGTAATTTAGTTTAATCGCAGCAATCCTCGGAATATGCCTGGTGCTGCTGCCCACATTTCCTACATTCCCATATGTCGAAGGCACCATTTTTACGGATGATCTCCATTTCGTGTATACATTTTGAGTTGTCGTGATGTACTTGTACTCCCTCTTGTGCTTTAGTCGCTGCTAACAGTTCGGAATCAGGGGGTAATTCCAAATCCTCTTTGTACTCTTTCTTAAATTCCTGCAAGGCTGTTGATAGATCACTATAAAATTTGAAATTGGGTAGACCTCTTTCACTGATTTCCCTTAAAAGAAAAGGATTACCTATCGCACCTTTGTAAAAAACTTTTGACATAAAGTCTCCATCTTTGGAGACAACCCATATTGGGCAATTATTTTCTTTCGCACAATCAAGCACCTGCTCCCAGCTTATTTCATCACCAATAGGATCTCCCTTTTTTCCTGGGGGATTGCCGAAAAATTTTCTTTTTTTGGCTAAAAGACATTGTTCTTCAGTGTATGAAATAGAATTATTAAAAATCTTCATCAACTCAGCGGAGACTTTGTCTTCGTTATTAGATATTTGTTCAAGTGTTTTGCTATAGATATCTTCGAGTAAGCTTTTAAATTCTTTCAGACCAGAGCTTAGCTCTTTTAATTTTGTCACTGCCCCTTCATCGATTTCAGCAACAGCATTTTCGGTGAGCACATCTGGTAACGCTAATGACACATTGACTTTTTTTAAATAATCGACGAATTTTTTATTCGATATATCGAGTTTATTTCGGAAGACTTCATCGACTATTTGAGATGTAACCAAAACATGATCTTTGACATCAATAAGAGGCTTTAGTAAAGATTTGACAGCCTGAATTTCATAAAAATCCAAATAAATATTTGCATCAATGAAAAGTTTCATATTCAACACTCCGAACTATCAATTATTTTATTTAACATATAGAGCCAATTTTGAACACTTTCAACAATACATAAGCCCCTAAATCACCAGCTCGCCCGGTGCATTTGACTTGTTTACGCCCGGCATGGGCGTGAACTTATGGGGTGCAAGTCCCCTATACGTGAATTCTGTTGATGCATTTAGCATTAGCAGAAGTATTAGCCGAAAACAAGGGGACCCGTGAGGGACCGTCCGAAGGGTTTGAGCAAAGCGAAAGGCGAGCCGCAGGCGAGAGCGACCATAGGGAGCGGCTACATGGAGCGCAAAACTATGAGCCGAAGAACAGAAACAGCATATAAGGGCTGGTCTCAGGGTAAGCCAGCACAACATGTCGAAGCCCAGGATTCAGGAGACAGGGTAAATGCTGCGGTTGTGTAGTGACAGTTCACGTCCTTATCCGGGGAGATCTGCTTTTCATGCATTGAATTCCTTTTGCAACAACTCCCGGCTCGGACCATACCGGGAAACCAAGGTCCAGGCATCACCGGCTGTTGCCGACGGTGATGAGAAAGGAACAATGGGCAGCACCTGCAAAAGAATTGTCATTGCGCCTTTCAGGGTAACCTGACAGGTGATGGAGCAGAAGTCAGCAGAAGTCATAGTAGCCAAATGCCGGGGGTAATGTCCCGGACAGGGTGAAGGACCGAACATCAAACGAAAAGGAGGTATCCATGAGCTTTGTATATACCATGAATCCGGATGGAGGAGTAATTTACAAGCGCGCGGTGGAAGTACCACTTTCAAAGACTCATCTACTGGAATGTATTCTTTCGGCAGAGAATATACGTCGTGCCTGGAAACAGGTGCGGGCCAACAAGGGTGCCCCTGGAATCGACAGTGTAACCGTTGAACAATTTCCAGACGCCTTTCGTGAGTTATGGCCCCAAATACGTTTAAACTTTTTTGAAGGTACATATGCCCCTTCTACTGTTCTAAGGGTTGAGATATCGATAGTTTCACCACTCTTAATTTAAAACCCTTATTATACCTTTTGAGTGTCCGCTTTCCCATTTTCTATCTCCTTGTGTTTTTTTTTATTTATTACACATACGAGTGGAAAAGTGTCTATTTTTTCAAAGAAAGATAGTATGGGTTTATCTCGCAAAGGTCTCTCATCATAAAAGGTGTCGATTGTTTAAAAATTAATGTTTATGAAGGGAAATCATAATCAAGCACTAATAAAATTGTTAATAATTTCAGCAAATACAGATTAATGCGAGGGACAGGAAGATCATTGATGCTATTTTTTTGGGAAAGGATCAATTTTCAAGGAGGAATTATTCAAATATCACGAAGTTCTTCGTAAGGCCAGTCAAATTTTTTGGCTGCCCTTTTTAGCATAGGTATAACTTGAATATCGTTGAGACGATTTTGTTTTTTTAATAATTTTATTAATTCCCACATATTATCAGGCATTTGATCTTTATTCACCTTTTCAACTAATCGGGCCAATCCATCATATTTAATACTATTTGCATCTGAAAGAATAGATTCGATAGTATAATTAAATTCAAAAAAGAATGTGATTATTGTTTTCATTCCGCTGTTATTATTAGTTTCCATATATTTTTCAAAATCAATTTTCAAATTCTGGAAAATTTCATATCTTATATTTTCTGCTGAAATCTTTCTTTCTTCAATTGGTTTGATAGAATCGTCAAGAGAATTGACTAACAATTCTTTATATGATTTATAATCAATTTCAAAGATTTCCATTTTGTTTTTAAAAAGATTCTCCATGTGCCTTGATAAAGTATCTCCCAAACTAAATTGTTTCCCAATTTCGGAATAAATATTCTCTACACGTTGATTGACTATGTCTGATTTTTTCCCAATATCTTTGGTGTTTTGTTCAAACCACTCCATTTTTTCTTTATTATCCTTATCTCTTTTTTGTTCTAAATAATAAACAAAAAATGGGGTGCCAATGAGGATGAACGCTGTTACGAGAGTAATTATTATTGATAATAATAATATAGTTGTATCAATGTTTTTTACGTGGTTAAAGAGGCTCTCTTTATCTTTTTGTACTTTTTTGGTAACAGCAGTTTCATCATTCCACTTATCTAAAATAGTCTTTAAGAATTCGGTTTGAACATTTATAATTTGGTTTTGTTCCTGAATTTTATAGTTAATTTCTTCGACTTTTTTATTAAAAAGACTAATTTTTGATATGCTATAGCTGATTTGTTCTTCAAGTTCACTGTTTTTTTTTAATAATTCTTCAATATCATTTTCTAAACCTTTTGCAATCGATATATTGAAATTAGAAAAGGCAAATATAATTGAGAATACAAGAATATAGATTTTCTTCATTTTTAACCTTCTACTTTAATTTTTCTATAATTTGTTTAAATTGAATTATCCACGGGTCTTTATCATTTGATGAATGTCCCTTTTCAATATACTCGATCCATTCACCTTTTCGTTCTCGTATTTCGTCTATCAGATCTCTTGCTAAACCGTTTAACAGTCGAGTGGATACAATCAAAATTGGTATATGAGAATATTCACCTTTTTCTTTTGGCCTAAGGAAGTGTTCAATGATAGCCCACCCTGCCAACATCCCATTATCTGTTGAAACTTTTGAAATGCCAATAGAGGATAGACTCTGAACACTATAAAGCATAATATCAATAATAATAAGTTTTATATTATTTTTTTTCTGATCTGCCTCTAGCTCGTCCGCCAATTTGTTAGTTGTAGATATCTCTTTGACATCAAAAGACATCGTTTTACAATGGTTAATCAGCCTTAAAACTGTTTCTCTTCGATCTTCTATCCAAATAATTTTATCCATAATTCACCTTTAATTTTTAATAACATCTAGTTAATTTTGGAAAGCTAATAGCAAAATCGTATTTCCAAGCATTTTTCTTTAATGGTTCAATATCGATTGAAATTTCTCCGTCATAGTATTCACAGTATAATCTTGTCACATATAGTCCAATACCATCGCCATCAATATCTTCCTTGTTACTGCCTCTATATCGTTCATTAAATAAACTATATTTTTCTTCAATGCTATTTAATGGTTTTGCTTCGTTTATAATGTGTATCTCTAAGGTATATGTTTTCTCGACAACTTTAGTAAAAATAATGCTATCCGGTATTGAATATTTCACAGCATTTTTATACAGATTACTGAAAATTGCGTGAAAATGAATACTTGGCATTTTTAAATAAGGCAATTGATGAGAAATTTTATATTCTAAACTAACATTTTTTGCTTTTCTTTCTGACCACCTTGCTCTAGTTATTTCATTGTACATGTTCCTGATACTTAATTTTTCATCTGGAAAATCAGAAATATCAAGATAAATTAATATAGGATGAATTTTTGTTTTTTGTGTTTTTTTAATAAATTTTTCATCTTGAAGTTTATTAAACACATGGCGAGCGGATTTTGTAAATGATTTTAAATCGCTAAAAAGCAACCAAACTGGACTTCTTGAACCATATTTCCCTATTTTTATTTTTCTTATTTGTTGAGGTAAATAGCCTAAAATGTCATCTGCTCTCGTAGAAATTAAATCTATTAGCTGTTTTAATTCATGATTAATAACTTCAATAAATCTTTTTTTCCATGTCTCAGCTTTGATTAGACTATCTAAGAGAAGCGTCAAATAGTCGGCAATAAATGCGATCATGGCTTCCCAAGAGTTATTAAGTCCTTGAAATTTATTTTTATAATATAGCGAAACCATTGCAAAAGGATAATCTTGGTCTTCCAGAACTAATGGAATAATTAGTATATCTTCAATCTTATTCATTTTTAACCATTGACGATATTTTTTTGAGGCGAACCATTTTGGAAATGTTTCTAAAATCTTGCTTATCTTGATTTTTTTAAATGTAATGTTTTTAAAATTATTTTCAAAGGCAATTTTGAATGTACTGTCTTCAGAACGAATATCACAAAATTCATTTTTGTTCAGTTCAAAGTCATTTCGAGTTTCAGACCAACCTTTTGGGAAATATCGGTCAGAACTCTCTTTGCCTGGCATCCACAGTACTGCACCATGAGCTAAAAATAAACGACAAAATGTATTGCAGATGTCCATATACTTTTGTTCAATATCTTTTGTCGCTTTCAAAATTTCATCTGTTAAATTACTTAATGATGATATGAAGAGGGCTTGATAGATATATGGAGAAACAATTTGGCTTATACGCTCAAGCAATTGTACATTTTGTTTTCGGAATTGATGTTGTGAATAGCCGCCTATACCTAAAACTCCAAGGTTAATGCCGTTAACTGTTATTGGAACGCTGATGCCCGATCTCAAGTAATTGCAGTTTTTGTAAAGCATTTCTTCATGAGAAGGAATGAATTCAAATCCATTCTTGTTTTTAATTACAGCTCGACAAAATCTACTCTGATTAGTATCCATTACTCTGTAATTCATACTTTGACTTCTTTCTGAGCTATCATCAGTGACACTTTCAACGTACTTCAACATTCCTATTATTTTCTGGTATCTCTCCTCGCTTTCTAAATACAGTTTATTTATATAATATCCTTGCTGCTTCACAATATCCTTTTGATAATCATAAAGATATATAGAACAGATATCTGAATTGAGTAGTTGGACAATTTCTCTTGAGATTCTGTCACAGAATGCTTCTAATTTAGTTTTAGGATATTTCCCATCATGCAAATCTACAGGGATTAATCCAAACTTTCTGTGAAACCAATTTAATAAATACAATAATTTTTCTTGACTATAACTTTCCTCTAAAGAAATTAAACGTCTTTGAATTGCCCTAAAGAATGAATTAATCTGTTTGTTATATTTTTTTTCTAATTTATCTGTATCTATTTCTTGTTCAGTCCTCAATAGCTTTGAGAAAGGATTTATTTTAGCTTGATCAAGATTTAGGCGAAGTAGCAAATTATCAATTTTTCCCATGAAATCGAGATTGGAACTCCAATCATTTTGTTTTCGAACACTATGGAATATTTGTGGGTCTATATTTTTAGATTCAATCGGGATTGTAATTGAAACTATACTATCACTTCTTTTGAAATTATCAGTACCATAAGATAATTTCAATGAATTTAATACGGTTTCCATAGTTACTGAGTTTATCGTCCAGCAAGCTAAAGCAATCTGCCTGCAAACGGAACGTTTTAAAATGTAGTCTTCTGACAATTTTAGGCTAAATAGAGACTGAAAGCTTTTTACAGATTGGCATAAGATATCCTCTAAATCCATTTCATTCCACCAAGGTCGCATTGTACCAAGCAAAGCCCACATATTAGAATTTTGATTTAACTTAATGTTTCTTCCACAAAGCTTTTTCTTCATGTCATCCAAAAAAGGTATTAAGCGTTGAATTTCAAACTGTTCTCCCGCACCATCAGCGGGTGGACGAAATATCGGACCTGCAACTAAATAAATATCCTCCTCTTCGACGTTAAGTCTTTTGATACCAACATGAAAATGTCTTAAAAATTTTATAATATGGAAATTTTTATGGTCGAATTTTTCTGAGGTTAAAATCTGATAAAAAAATACCTGTTCCCAAGTTCGAAAACATTTCGAATGCCTAAAATCTGCAATCAATGGATGGCAATAGGAAGCTCTAGTCCTCCATGGTGAGTTATTTCTTTTTGAAAAAGTATCTTTCAAAAAATAATATTTGCTTTGAGGGTTATTAAGATCATTGATTAAAGAAAACATGTCATTTTTTAGTTTCAGGATATTTTGATCATCAATTTTTCCATTAATCGAATTCCATACTTTTTTTGACCGGTTTAAATCATAAAGCCTAAGTGGAACCATACCTGTAATCGAGAAAACATTTTGAGCTATTTGGATCGCCCAATCTATTTTTCTACTTTCAATGTAGTCTATAAAAGTTAAATCCATATCCTTAATTTTCTCCTTTTTCTCCATTGCACATTATTAATCAAGCTACATACTGAACTATTAGTCCAACGTAGAAAGTAAATTATATTTAAACATTGACAGTTATTTTTAACATCACAAGAAGAATTTCATGCATGGGCTGTGCTGAACGTTATTTTATTTTTACATTCGTTTATAGAGTGAAACTAAATAGTCCATAGTTATTTTAATTCGCCAATCAGGACCGAACGCATTTTCCCACAAAAAAGGTAAATCCATTGAAATTAGTACCATTTGCTTAATCTTGTCATAGGACCAATTTGCGGATAGATTTTGTGGCAACTGAACATCATTTTTTTCACACATTTGATTAAATTTTACCACATAATCACCATAAATATCCTCCAAGTGCTGGAATACTATACAATTTCCCAAACCATGTCGATATTTAAATACGTGAGACAAACCATAAGATAATGCATGACATGCGGCTACATCGGCGAAACCAATAGATTTGCCACCTAAAAATGAGGCAATCATTAACTTTTCATTTGATTCTTTTGTTTGGCCTTCTTGTAGAAAAACCTCCTCACATAATTTGAGTGACGCTTCATCCAACGACCGGGATAATTGTGTTGAGTGATAATTCAAATGGCTTTCAACATTATGAATATAACAATCCATTCCGGTGTAAAACCATTGTTTGATCGGTACACTTTCGATTAAATTTGGATCTAGAATAATTTGTCGAAACGGAACCCAAATACCATTGAGCCCCATCTTTTTTTCTGGTCCACTTAAAACCGCGGGCATAGAACATTCTGCACCAGTTCCAGAAATTGTGGGAATGCCAATAGTATAAACTCCTGGACGTTTAAGCAATCCGTATTTTCCCTGATAATTTTGGGATGGCCCATCGTGTGTTAACATCAATGAAACAGCTTTTGCATAATCCATGGCACTCCCCCCCCCCATACCTACAACAGCAGATGGTAATTCGGAGTCATAGCTCAACGCCCAATCACGGATTCTATCAACTTCGACTGTTGTGGGTTCAGATGACTTTATATCAACAAACTCAATGTGATCTTTCTCTAATAACTTGATTTTATCAACAATAGGATTGCCCTCGAAATAGTTATCAATAATAATCAGCATCCATCCATTTTTTACCGACCGCCGTTCATCTAAAACATTATTAATTTGAGCAAAACCCCCTACACCGTAAATAACTTTACGCGGGGTGGCAACATTTTTTAACATCTGTTGTTTCCTTCATTTTTAATACAATTGAAATTAAATAATCAAAATATTTAGTTCTCATTTAATTTGATTTCCATAGTTTTTTTAGTAACTCATATTTAAAAAACCTCAACTTATTAATATTGAGAAAGTAACGAGCCAGTAGAAAAGTACAGACCCGACTTATTGCTCCATTTTTTTCAGAGAACCATTAAAATGGCCTTAGTGGCCCGAATTACCATCAGCTATTTGATACCTGTTCGATCCAAATTGATATGTTGCGTTGTGCAAGTACTCACTCATCCGGGCCGTTCATGCTGGAGCGTTGCGACAGCATGAAAACAAGTAGTTGAGCGGTTGTCCGCATAACTTGCATTCAAAAAAAATTAATTGATAATTATTGGATTGTATTCTATGTTTTTCTATCCGCATATCATTAATATCAGGGCGATATTAACATTCGGATATCATGATGGAGAAAATACCACAACAATATATTAAAGAGATTTGACGTACAATTAATAAAAAACAGTGTTTTTTCCGGACACCATAATCTATTTAGAAAATGGCTACGATACTATATTGATTTTTGTAATAAATATGGGAAAGACTCAAAAAGTCTGCTGAATTTTTGATTGAAAGGGGTTTTCACAGCTCCGCACTGTCGGTTACTTTGTCGCAATCCGAGATTGTTGAAACAAAACAAGTTTACGAACTGTTTATTACTTATATCCGGGTGGGCGAAAATACAATAGGTAAAAACCCCTATTTTTATACAGTTGAATAATTGTATAAGATTTTGAAAAAGCAGGATATTTAAAAAGTTATACTCCAAGGCCTTGTCGGGCCTTGGAGTATATATTTTGTTGCTTGTTATTTCTGACGTCAGGTCAGATTTTAATTGCGATTTTTATTCCTGGGGTTTACCCATTACTTCTGAAAACATTTCTTCGTTCCACATTCTGGAATCGGCAACGTTCTGGCGAAATTTAATGAAGTCAATGGTGTCCTGGCCTGTAATTTTCTTGGTATTGAATGCACCAAATCCAAGGAAAGCTTCCCCGGACATATTTGCTGCCAGCCAATGTCTGTGATCATTTTTCATGGTATCCCAGAAGAATTTCTTTTTCTGGCGGATGCCGTCAATGGATTTAATCAGGCAGCCAGGGAAGAGGTTGGCAAACTTCCAGATAATATTGTTGACTTCTTTGTCTAAAAGTTCAAAATCAGCATTTGCCTGGTGCTGTTTGAGAAGGGCGCGGCCGTCTTTAAATGCCTGTCCGGTTTTGTATTCGCCGTAAACGATTTCGCCGTCTTCAACATATTTGTCAGTGATAACAAGGGGATTTCTGACCCATTCACCATCAATTTTAAGAACAGGGACAACCTTTGAGATCATTCCTTTTACCTTCATTTTATAGGAAGTCCACATTTCGCAGGATACGCAATTATACATGGCATCTTCTGCAGAGAGGAACCAGGGTAGGAAATCCGAAGATCCACCGGCAGGTGCGGAACCATGTTTGGGTCCTGCCTGGCCGAAGATGGCAAGGTCGGAAGATACGGCAAGATCACAGGCAAGACCGAGTTCCTGGCCACCGGCAACCCTCATGCCGTTAACTCTGCAGATAACGGGTTTTTTGCAGGCAAGAATGGAATCCACCATGTGGTTAAAAAGCTCCATGTACTGGCCGTATTCATCACATCTTT
>Ga0307988_1001603_pt1 | contig 12447 bp, 9 predicted proteins | sample EllFjometagen183_FD_203166 | JGI IMG/M metagenome (GOLD analysis project Ga0307988, IMG submission 203166) | Marine microbial communities from Ellis Fjord, Antarctic Ocean - #183 | ecosystem: Environmental > Aquatic > Marine > Unclassified | place: Southern Ocean | collected 2014-10-08 | reverse complement strand
TATAGATACCATTCCTTTTTTTGTATATTAAAAGCTATCAGGAAAATATGAAAAAGCCCAGATCTTTATCAAATGGTGGGGGATTATAGAACGCTCCCTGAACAAAATCATTATCAATCGTATCAACAATAACACGCCTTTTAATAACTGATCTGTTTTTATTCTTTAAAGTAAACTTGACATCAAGTATGTCCTTAGACCTTATCTCATGGCGACCCGAAGTCTGGAAGCCAATCTTCTGCATGGATAATTCTTTTACTGTAATAGAACCATGTCCCTGTATCTTAAAAAAAGTATACTCTCCCTGCAACGACACTTTCTTTCCGTATTTCTTCTTATTTTCAGCCTGAACATTTTTTTCTTCTTTTCTTTCTTTTTCAAGAAGGGGTTGAATATTTTCACCCATATTATCTAGATTGTCTTCATACTCAATCTCTGACTGTAACAACCGCTTATCAAGAATCAAGGATAGCTTGTCAAGGTCATAGGTATCTAAAGTGTATTCTTCTATTCTGATAGTACACTCCATCTCATCTTTAAAATAAGCACCAAAGTTATTAAATTGCTCTAAAAATTGCAGCTTCGCTTTTTTAGCCTGCTTTCCATCAATCTCAGACATGAGGATAATAAACTCATTGCCTTCATATCGAAAAATCTTATCTGTTTTCTTTGTTGCGCTCTTTAAAATTGAGGCCATCTTTTTAAGCATGGCATCACCAAGAGAATGTCCATATTTACTGTTTATCAATTTAAATTCAGCAATATCAAGCATCAGGATAGAAAAAGGGACCTCATTATTCTTTAAGGATTTCATCATTTTGCTGACTGCTTTTTCAAACCCGTTACGATTATTAACACCTGTCAACTGGTCAATCCAGGCAATTTTCTGCAATGCCTGATTATAGTAGGACCGTTCAATGGCAATGGCGGCGTATTCTGCTATGGAAGATAAAATTTTCAAATCCATGGCATTAAAATTCTCCCCACTTATTTTATTGATAAGCTCAATCACACCAAAAATTTTATTGCCTGTGATAAGAGGGACACCAATGATTGATTTTGTTTTAAACCCGGTCTGTTTATCAACATTGATATCAAAACGGCGGTCATGTTCAACATCATCTACAATGAGTGACTTTCCGGTAGAGACTATATGCCCTACGATGCCTTTACCCCTTGGCAGTCGCATCCCCTGTAGACCATCTTTATTATTACCAACAACTATTGTAAAAATCATTTCATCGGTTTTGGCATCATTTAGAAGCAAAGACCAGTTTTCAGGCTGGAATATGTCTCCAATCTGATACATGATTACATCAAATGTCTCTTTGATAGATCTGGCTTTGGATAAAGGTTTACCCAGCTCAAGAAAAAATGAAAAATCATTGTGAATTTTCGCGATTTCAGAATGCATAATTTACCTCTGGCTATATTGTATATATATTTATGCTAATATATATGGACAGTGAGTGTCAAGAATAATTTTCCTAAACAAGCCATATATTATTAAGGAATATTAAGTTTTACTTGCTTTTCTTTAAAAAGTTTGATAACAATTCCTCCTTGAGTAAGCAGTAAAAATAAAAAAAGAAAGGGGCGATGTATTTGAAGAGTATTAATGTTTATGTTATTGATAACGATGTTGAAAGAGCCATGAAAATCTTGAAAAAAAAGATTCAGAATGACGGTCTTTTTAAAAGATTAAAATTAAAAAAATATCATGAAAAACCGTGTCAACACCGACGACGTAAAAGCAGAGAAGCATTAAGACGGCAACGTATTGCACAATCCCGCAGACGAAAAAGATAAATACACTTAACATCCAAAATCCGGCAATAAGACATTTTATTTTATTGCCGGATTTATTTTACCATTGTTGCTATGCCTGAAAATGAATAATGAATCATACAAAGATTGTTTAGATAAACTTTTCAAACTTGGGCGTTTTGGCATCAAGCTTGAACTTGACACCATATCCAATATTTTAAAGTTCCTCAATTCCCCCCAGAAAAACTACAAAACAATTCACATTGCCGGCACGAATGGTAAGGGCTCTATTGGGACATATATCTCTTCAATACTTACCCAGGCGGGTTACAAAACTGCCCTTTACACTTCTCCTCACCTTGTCAAATTTAATGAACGATTTGCCATTAATGGTAAACCTGTTTCAGATAATGAAATTGTAAATGCGTACAAAGCAGTTGATAATGTTGATCTTGGAAAAAGAAAAGCCACTTTTTTTGAAATGGCAACAGCCATGGCCTTTTATATATTTAATAAAAACAAGGTTGAGTTTGCTGTTATTGAAACAGGTATGGGTGGCAGATTCGATGCAACCAATATTGTAACACCTGAAGTAAGCGTGATCTCCAACCTTTCAATTGAGCATACAGATTACCTTGGTAGCACAATAAAAGATATTGCAAGGGAAAAGGCCGGTATTATAAAATCAGGCAGGCCTGTAGTAACAGGTGTTTCCCAACCTTCGGGCATTGAGTTTATTAAAAACAAAGCAAAAGAAAAATCAGCCCCCCTGTATATTTTCAAAAAGGATTTTTCCATCAGAAAGACCCCTAAAAAAAATGATTTTCTTTACAAAGGAATTTTCTGTTCTTTTAAAAATATTGAGACTCCTTTAAAAGGCGATCACCAAAGAGAAAATACCGCATTAGCAATTGCGGCACTAGAATTGTTACAGGCAAAAAGTAATAATAAAATTGAATTTACAGAATCTATTATCAAAAAAGGTCTAAAAAAGGCAAAATGGCCGGGCCGCCTTGATTATTTGTTAGAAAAACCCTGTGTAATAATCGATGGTGCGCACAATCAGCATGCATCAAAAATATTAGGTACCTACCTTGAAAAAAACTTTAAAGACAAAAAAATTACTTCTGTAATCGGCATTCTTGATGACAAACCCTATGAGCAAATGCTTAAGAACATGACCACTTTAAGCCACAGAATTATTTTCACAAAAGCTAAAACCGGCAGAAGTATTGATCCCCTGATTTTAAAAACCGCTGCATCTAAATTCTCCAAGGCTGAACTAATAATCATGGAAGATGTCGGCAAAGCCTGCCAATTTGCCATGAATACTTCTAAGGATGAAGATATTATTTGTATTTCTGGCTCCCTGTATGTTGCCGGAGAAGCAAAAAAAAAGATTGATAATGAATTCAAGTCCTAGCAGCACCAAACTAAAAATTGGTATATTAAGCTACAGAAGCAACCCCCATTGTGGCGGTCAGGGTGTTTATGTCAGAAATTTATCCCGGGCTTTGTCAAATTTAGGACATAATGTTGAAGTGATATCAGGGCCGGGAGACCCCATGCTTTTTCCGGGATCTACGCTCACAAAAATTCCCACCCTTGACCTTTATAACCCTGACGACCTTTTCAGGACACCAAGCTTTAATGAGCTTAGAAATCCCATTAACTTTATGGAGTGGTTTGGGATTTCAACCATGGGTTATTCAGAGCCGTTTACATTTGGCTTGCGCGCCCATCGTTACCTTAGAACAAAACTGGATAAATTTGATATTATCCATGATAACCAATGCTTAGCATTTTCCATGTTATCCCTAGCAAATAAAATTCCACTTGTTTCAACCATTCATCACCCCATTACTGTTGACAGGAAAATTGCTGTCCAAAGCACCAGATCCTATTTTAAAAAAATGAAACACTTAAGATGGTATTCATTTATCAGCATGCAGAAATATGTTGCCAGAAGGCTTAAAAATATCATAACTGTATCTGAGTTCTCTCAAAAAGATATTGCAAAAGAATTTAAAATACCGAGTAAAACTATTACACCAATCCCCCTAGGCATTGATACAGATCTTTTTTACCCCATGAGTGATGTTAAAAAAGAACCGGATAGACTGATTGTTACCAATAGCGCCGATACTGCCTTAAAAGGCCTTTATCATCTCTTGCAGGCAGTTAAAGAAATATCAAAAAAAAGAAAAATTAAGCTGGTTGTTATTGGCACTCCCAAAAAGAATGGCGGCATTGAAAAACTTATCAAAAAACTACAATTAAAAGAACATGTCACGTTTACAGGGAGAGTCGACCACACCCGATTTATTAAAGAATATGCCCTAGCCAGTATTGCTGTTGTCCCTTCACTCTATGAAGGATTTGGACTTCCGGCCGGAGAAGCAATGGCATGCAAAACCCCTCTGATATCAACCACAGGCGGAGCATTACCTGAAGTTACAGGCAATGCTGCAAAATTAGTCCCTCCGGGAGATGCCAAAGCTTTGGAGAATGCTATTCTGGAGTTGCTGGATGATTCAGATCAGAGAGAACAGCTTGCTGATGCAGGGTACAAAAGGATTATCAAACATTTCACCTGGGAAAATACAGCTATAAAAACTATTGAAGCGTATAAAAAAGCTATAGCTGATTTTAACCAATAATTATTTATGAATATACTATATGATTACACTTTATGATTACACTCTATGATTACCATTAATTTCAAAAATATTAAGACTGAACCCGGGCAAAAAATCCTTGATATGGGATGCGGAGAGGGAAGACATGTTGCAAGGGCATGCCAGGAAAAAAATATCTTTTGCCAGGGAGCAGACTTAAGCTTCTCTGATCTCTTAAAAACAAAAGAAAAGCTTCAACTCCATGAAAAGTTAGATGATTTTAAGAATTCTTCCTGGGGTCTTAATTCTACAGATATTACAAGCCTGTCTTATAAAGATGAAGCATTTGATATTGTGATATGCTCGGAAGTTCTGGAACATATCCCTAAGGATGAGAAAGCGGTTAAAGAGCTTTTAAGGGTTCTTAAACATAAAGGCACACTTGCCATAAGTGTTCCCAGATTTTTGCCGGAAAAAATATGCTGGATGCTTTCAGATGAATATTTGGATGTTAACCAGGGTCATATCAGAATTTACAACAAAAAAAATCTGATTTCCATGGTTACAAAATTGGGGACAACACACTATAAAACCCATTACGCTCACAGCCTGCACTCACCTTTCTGGTGGTTGAGATGCCTGATAGGTTGCAATAAAACAGATTCTTTTTTAGTAAATCTATATCATAAACTATTGGTATGGGATCTTATGAAAAAACCCAAATTAACCAGAATTATTGAAAAAATGTTTAACCCGTTAATTGGTAAAAGCCTGGTTCTTTATTTTATTAAAGACGCTTAAGCACTCCCAGAGTCTTTTCAAAAGCATATTTTTCATATTTTCCTGAATCAATAGCCTTTTCATAAACAATTCTCGGGGCCTGTCCGCCTTCAGCGGGATCAGAAAAAATATCGTGGATCACAAGAAAACCATTCTTAACAATATGTTTTCCCCAGACATTGTAATCTTCCAGAGCATCTTCAATGCTGTGCCCTCCATCAATAAAAAGCATGGAAATCGGACCTGACCACATCTTCCCTGCTGTTGCAGACTTTGCAACGATTGGTACAATTGTACCTTCCAGTTCTGTTTTTTTTAATGTCTCTTCAAATAGCGGAAGGGTGTTTATACGACCTGCTTTTTCATCAAAAAGGTCAGGATCAAAATATTCCTGACCTTTCTGCTGCTCTTCAGAGCCTCTGTGGTGATCGACAGAAAACAGAACCGCATTCTTTTCTCTGGCTGCAAGGCCAATAAAATAAGCGGACTTGCCGCAATAACTTCCTATCTCAAGCAAAGTCCCTGACTCAGCAGCTTTTAAGGAAGTCTGATAGAGCAATACTGCCTCATCATCATGCATAAACCCTTTTATACTGGAAGCCAGTTCAAAATCAATCATCATAACTCTTAACAAGGACTTCTCTTGGCCTTGAACCATCCGAGGGCCCTACAACTCCCTCTCGTTCCATGGTTTCAATTATTCTTGCTGCTCTGTTATAACCGATACGAAAACGCCTCTGAACCCCTGAAATAGAAGCCTGCTTGGTTTTTGTCACAAAAGCTAAAGCTTCATCATATTTTTCATCATACTCTATCTGAGTAAATAGAGTGTCCTCTTCTTCTTCCTGCTGCTGGGTAATTTCTTCAACATATTCAGGCTTTCTCTGACTCTTTAAAAAATCAGTAATATTTTGAATTTCCTGCTCAGAGACAAATGTACCCTGAATTCTTATCAGCCTTCCGGTTCCCGGAGGAGCAAACAGCATATCACCATTTCCCAGAAGATTTTCTGAGCCATTGGAATCAAGTATGGTTCGTGAATCTATGCGCGAAGACACCTGGAATGAAATTCTTGTGGGAAAATTTGCTTTAATGATACCGGTCAACACATTTACCGAAGGTCGCTGGGTAGCTAAAATCAGATGCATTCCGGCAGCTCTTGCCATCTGGGCAAGTCTGGTTAAGGCAATCTCCACATCCTTTGATGCAACCATCATAAGATCAGCAAACTCATCCACAATAATGACAATATAGGGCAATCTTTCTAAAAAGCCGCCTTCTTCGTCCCCTGTATCTTTTGCCTTTTTAATCTTCTCATTTTCCTGATCAACAAATTCATTATACTGGTCAATATTCCTAGTCCCGGTTTCAGCCAGAACCTCATACCGTCTTTCCATTTCTTTGACTGCCCAGTGCAATGCATTGGTGGCTTTTTTCATATCCGTTACCACAGGAGAAATAAGATGGGGGATGTCATCATAAACTGAGAGTTCAATTCTTTTGGGGTCAATCATTATAAATTTAACTTCATCGGGTGATGCTTTATAAAGAAGGCTTGCAATCATAGAGTTTAACCCGACACTCTTACCCGTACCGGTGGCTCCTGCAATAAGCAAATGAGGCATAACATCAAGCCTTGTCACTATTATATTACCAAGAATGTCTTTGCCAAGACCCAAGGTAAGTTTTGATTTTGATGCTAAGAACTCTTTTGAACCCACAAGTTCTTTTAAGAAAACTGACTCTTTTACATCATTTGGGATCTCGATTCCGATAACATCTTTCCCCGGAATGGGTGCTACAATTCTTATGCTCATGGCACTTAAAGCAAGGGCCAGATCATCAGTCAGGGTTACTATTTTACTTATTTTGACCCCAGCGGCAGGTCTATACTCAAATGTTGTAAGCACAGGCCCGGGAAGGATCTCTACAACCTCGCCTGCAATTTTGAAATCTTTTAATTTCTCTTCCAGCAGCCGGCTTTTCTCTTTCAGTTTTTCAATATCGACCTTCCTTGTTACCTGCTTTTTGACCTGCAAAAAGGAAAGAGAAGGAAGAGTAAAATCCTTAGCCTCACGGATATCATCATTAATAATATCAAGGCTTGGAAAAGGAGATTCTGAAACAGGATCTTCCGTGTTAAGCTTCGTTATTATAGGTTCTGATTTTTTAATTTCTTCTTCATATTTTATCTCAGGATCATCAATGTACTCATCATATTCATCTTCTGTTTTTATAACAGGCAGGTTTTTCACTGCTTCTGCTTCAGAAGATGCAAGCATCTCAATGGCTTTTCTTTTTTCTTCTCTCTTTTCTTCCCTTTTCTCTTTATGATTTTCCAAAGAGTCTCTAAACAAATTAAAGGCTTCGTTCAAATCTTTTTTCACAATCATAAAAAATTTTAAAAAATTATCTTTTAAAAACAATAGAAAGGTAAAAAAAGATATCCCTGTTGTCAGGATGAAACCCACAATTAGAAGAAACAGAAGTATAATAAAAGTTCCTGCTGTGTTGGTAAATTTATAAAGAAAATTGGTAAATGAAATGGAAACTATACCACCTGATGAAAAAGTTGTTCCCCAAAGAGCATATTCTTCCTGGGCAAGACTGAAAAATCCTCCGGTTGATACGACTAAAAATATTCCGCCAATAAATGTAAAGGCGATTACTCTGCCTGATCTTCCTTTAAAATAATAGCAGGCTGAAAGCAAAAGAAGAGACGGCAGCCAGAAAGAACCCAGGCCAAAAAGAAAAACAAAAAAACCGGCAACATGGGCGCCTAAAAGTCCAAAAAGATTCTCAATATTCTCAGGCTGGGAAAAAGGATTGTTACAGCATGACGGGTCTGCTGCACTGTAGGAAAAAAGGCTCAACAGTATTAAGATAAAAGAAAATAAGAAGATTATTCCAATCAGTTCTTTTTTCATATCTGGGTGATCACCGGCAAAATCATGGGTTTACGTTTTATTGCAAAACTGAAATATTCTTTTAATGCCTTTGTCAGTCTTGTTCTTAAAATTTCAATATTCATACCGTTAATCAGACTCTGCCTCAACTCTTCGACAACTTCAAGTATAACACATTGGGCATCATCAACAAGATGGCCAGTTGCAGCGTTAAAAACAAAACCCTTTGATACAAGATCCGGCCCGGAAATAATATCCCCTGTCTCCTCATCTAAAACCATTGAGACAATAACAAGTCCATGTTCGGAAAGCTGATGCCTTTCTTTTAAAACACTTCTGCCAACATCACCAATTCCTTTGCCATCCACAAGAATTTTCCCGACATTTACTCTACCGGATATTCTTCCTCCATTCTCGTCAAACACTATCACTCCGCCATCTTCAACAACAAAGGATTTGTCCTGAGCAATTCCAAGTGTTTCAGCAAGTCTCGCATGCACTACCAGATGCCTGTACTCACCATGAATCGGAATAAAATATTCAGGCTTTGTAAGGCTAATCATCAATTTCAATTCTTCCTGATGGGCATGACCTGATGTATGCACTTCAGCAACCTTGTTATACAGTACTTCTGCGCCGCGCTTATATAAATTATTAATAATGTTAGCAATGGCTTTTTCATTCCCTGGGATATCCTTGGAAGACAAAATGACACTGTCTCCTCTTTTGACCTTAACCTGCTTGTGTACACCGGTTGACATCCTTGCAAGTGCTGACATGGGCTCACCCTGACTGCCCGTTGTAATGACTAATATCTGCCTGTCAGACAAATTTTTAATCGCTTTAATCTCAATAATTTTATCCTGAGGGCATTTTAAATGTCCAAGCTCTCTTGCGACAGCAACAGTCTGTAAAATGCTTCTACCGTCAAAAACAACTTTACGGCCCGTTTTCAGGCCAATATCAATAAGTTGCTGAATCCTTGCAACATTGGAGGCAAACAGAGCAATAATGACTCTACCTGTACTTGCGGCAACAAACATATCCAAATTTTTACCAAGATCATGATTTGACATGGTATATCCTTCTTTTTCCACGTTTGTGGAATCAGAAAGCAGGGCAAGCACTCCCTCTTCTCCGCATTTTGCAAATTTGGAAACATCCGTGGCATTTTGCTCTTCAGGCGTATGGCTCATCCTGAAATCTCCGGTATGCACAATGGTACCCACCGGGGTTTTGATCTTTAACCCGAACCCCCCTATAATACTATGGCTCACGCATATAAATTCAATTTCAAACGGGTCAATAAAAACGGTATCCTTGTCAGTCACCTGATTAAATGACACATTGGGGAAAAAACCAAAAGAATCAAGCTTGTTTTTCACAATCCTTAATGTAAATTCAGAACCATAAACCGGCACAGGCACTTTCTTTAAAAAATAGGGAACTGCGCCTATGTGATCCTCATGGGCATGGGTTATGATTAATCCCTTAACTTTTGATATGTTCTCCCGTAAATACTCCATGTCAGGGATAACAATATCAATACCAAGCATATATTCCTCGGGAAACATTATTCCAGCATCAATTACAAAAATACTGTCTTCATATTCTATAACCATCATGTTAAGGCCAATCTCACCTAACCCGCCCAATGGTATTATTTTAAGCATTTGTAACCTTTTTTAACTTAAAGTTGAATATCATGGTTCTCAAGTATTAAATCCATTTCCTTTACAAGCCATTCCCGCTGTTCAGAATTAGCATAGGCCATACAATCACACTTAATACTTGTCTTAATTCTAACCAGCAGCTCTGCTGACAGATAGTCATTTTCCAGCATAAGTGCAAAGACATGGGGATGGCAGTCTTTATGTTCTTTTTGCATAGGTGTTAAAATATCATCTGGCAATTCCACCCAATAGATCCCACCCAATGGTGCAACTTCAAAATGCTCATCCAGATAATCTTTAAGCTTTATAAAATCCTGAGGTCTTAACCCGTCAATAACATATTGCTTCATAACCTAGGCAAACTACCACAAAATAACGCTTTTATGCAACCTCTTCATTGTTTCCAGAAATCGGTTTAGATATGCGGATTTTTACTAATAAATTTCTGTCAATGGCCAAAAAGAACATGGCTGAATATTGTACGAAGTCATGGGACATGATATAGAACAGTTGTTTGCTAAATATATAAAGGTTTCTTTTGGATAAATTTACTCATTTGTTTTTCGATAAAAGGGATCATGAACTGATCAGGATCATCAATTCAGTATATGGTTCAGATGATAACCTGTATTATACCCATAAACTGTACTATCCTTTTTTTCATCCGCTGGGTATCAAAGAAATGGCTGAATCCAAGGGTATTCGCACGGCGTATGCCATTATTTATCTGCTTGAATCCATGGAAAGGGGGGGGATGGATAATCGTCTGCAATCTCTGCAGGGATTAAAAGATGAAATCCTCAATACAGCAAATGGTCCCATGCCCAAGAACACAGCCCGGGTTCTTCTTCAAATAATGAAAGAGCTGATTCGGGCAAAAGGCAATGATTCTCTTCAGCTTCAGTTGGCACATAATTTTCGCATGGCAGCTTTTGGCAAGCCCAGAGTGGTTAGAAAACTACTTAAGCAATATCATCTTCTGGAAATGCCTGAAGAGTGGAATCAGATTACTTTTGATGACCACGTACATGATGCCAATACATCGGGCAGAAAATCTCCCACCCATCTTATCATGGATGCTTGGATAAAAGGCATCCGGCGGTTGCGGGTGATATATTATCATTGTATTGAGCCCAGATTTGCAGCAGAACTGATCGAAGCCGCAAAAATTATGGGAATCGACCTAAAAATCGGAATTGAATTATGGGCACGATACCGGGGTCAGTATATATCCTTTATATGGGTTGCCAGAAGCCTTCCGGATGCAGAAGCGTTTTTATGTTTTTTGACAGAACCACATGTGGTCGATTTCATGTCTCAAGGCAAGGCTGTCTTAGCATTTCAAAAAAAACAAATATTGCAACTTCTAGACGTTTTTAACAAGAACCATCTGAATGAGTTATGCAGAAACCTGGATATCAAACTTGCGCCAATCCGCCCGGAAGAATTTTTAAGATTTGCATCACCCGGACAGCCCTCGATTTCCCACCTGGGGGAATACATTCATTTTCTTTCAGTAAAGGCTATGAAACATCGTATTAAGCAGTTAAATAGCACCTTTGACCTAACAGATGCCAAGGAACAGCAAAGAATAAAGCACCTGGTAAAAAATATGGACCGGTTCAGCACCCGGGATATCTTTGAGACCTATTTGAACCCGGCACTTCATCCGGGCATCATGGACTTGTCATCACACAGTACTGACCCTGACTTCCCGGATAGGCTTACGCTTGGTGTTAAAGACCTTCTTTCGATTGTCGAGCCGCTTCATCATAACTTTAGAATTACCCTCAAACTTGGTAACTTGAGGTCAGATGATGTTCTTGATATCCTTTATGATGGAGATGGCCTAATTACTCGGCTTGAAATTATTAATTTAAAGGATTATATCGCTGGAAAAACAAAGCATCTTTTTTTCATCAATGCGCTTCAAAAGGCTATTAATGAAGGATCCTCATTAAAATTAAAACGAATTGTCCGTCTGATTATACGCTATGTGGAAAAAGCAAACCATCCGAATGCATCCGATCGTATGAAAAAACTAATCGATATCCTTTATGATATCGATAGCCTCAAACACATGTATTCTGTTCGACCGCTTCAATCAAAAATCGGGAGTGATTCAACTGGAAAAGCACACCAGGAATATGGAATGGGATTTGCTATTCTCCATACGCTGTCTTTCCGGGCAAAAAAACAACTTAAACAAAATGCCGGGGATAGGTTGATCCTTCCGGCCAGCATCGATGTCAGCCAGCGGATGACTGCCTTTTCTGAAAGGGATATGCATCCTGCTTTCAGATGGGTAATGAGTGCATTAAGATGGCTTCCTGGTCTTGATCATATCATGATTGTAAAAAAAAGAGAGTGGAAGCTTGATTCCTTTTCCCTGGATATGAAGAAAAAAGGCAATATTGTCACTCTCGGTGGAATTCAAAAAGAAAACTCCAATAATTTGGAAATTAATCTACCGGATAATAAGCAAACAAGGTCGCTAAAATCATGGAAGAATCTCAATACGCGGCTGAAGAACACTATCAAAGTCCTAATCGGGTTTATCCCTGCATTTGTATGTTTTTCTCTTACTAAAGATTGGTGGTTCCTGGCCTATTTTGGTGCATTTATCTGGTTCGGCATCACAGGTTTCAGAGTGATTTTACAGTCGGTTCTTGGTGGGGGAGGAATCCGCCGTTCTTCTTTGAC
>Ga0307988_1001602_pt1 | contig 12463 bp, 14 predicted proteins | sample EllFjometagen183_FD_203166 | JGI IMG/M metagenome (GOLD analysis project Ga0307988, IMG submission 203166) | Marine microbial communities from Ellis Fjord, Antarctic Ocean - #183 | ecosystem: Environmental > Aquatic > Marine > Unclassified | place: Southern Ocean | collected 2014-10-08 | reverse complement strand
AAATCTTGTATCCTCCTGGATTGTTTCAAAGGCCCCCAGTGTTTTTTTAAGCGATACTAAGTTAGGCTTGCTAACATACCTTTTTCCCAGCATATATTCAGTTGGGTTGAAAAGGTCCCCGACTTTTTTATATTTTTTTAGGATTTTCCCGGCAGTTTCTTTTGAAATAAAGTTTAAGATATGAGCGATGTTCACAACTAACAAAACTTGCTTATCTTTTCTTGTTTTTTCGGTAGTCTTTGTTTTGGGCATAATCATTGTCCTGTATCAAAGCAGGAAATATCCATATTATACTATAAACATGGACAGGTTAAGAGCTATTCCGAAACATATTGTGGAGTTTCTGATATTTTTACAAAAGTGTCAATAATAATTCATAAGAAAGAATAAAATATGCTTGACATAGCCAAAATATTTAGTATATATAAAAATATATTATAAATACTAAATTATTAAGAGTTGATTGAATATGAAATATAAGTTGGGCGCCCAATTAAGAGCTATAAGAAAAAAGAGAAATTTAACAGGGAAAATGGTTGCGGGAAAAGCAAGCATCAGCACAAGTCTTCTTTCTCAAATTGAAAACAACAGAATCTCTCCTTCCCTTGACACACTGCTTAAACTCCTTGAGGTGTATGGCATATCACCCAATAAATTTTTTAAGAATTATGAAACAGACTCAACAGTTGAAATCATTAAAAAGGAAGAAAGAGAAATTTTCTGCCATAAAAACAGTAAATATGAAAAATTATGCGGGAATAGTCAGAATAAAGGGAAGTATTCCTTTAATGCGTTTTTTCTTGAGCTTGAACCCGGTTTTACAAGAGGGGACTATAAGGATGGACATATTGGTCGCGAACTTGGTATCGTGATTTCCGGCAGAGCAAATCTGATATATGGCGAAAAGGAATATGAGATTAATAAGGGAGACTCTGTATCATTTTTTTCTCAGATTCCCCATGTTTTAGAGAATGTCGGTAAAAAAATATTCCAGGCATATTGGATTGTTACACCGGCTGACGGGGAAGATTATTTTGGTGAAAATAAAAAATAGATTAGAATATTAAATTAGCATGGCAGTTTACTGCCAGTATGGAGCAGATTATGGGCAAAACAATTGTAGAAAAAATTTTTGAATCTCATTTGGTTGATAAACCATATAAAGGTATCAATATTTTAAAACTTGACAGGGTATTCTGTCACGAAATAACAACACCTATTGCAATATCTGATCTTATTGCCAAGGGTAAAGACAGGGTTTTTGACCCGGATAAAATCAAAGCTGTGATTGACCATGTAACCCCGGCAAAAGATTCAAAAACTGCGTTGCAGGGAAAAATCATGAGAGAGTGGGCCCGGCGCCAGGGGATTAAAGACTTTTTTGATATTGGGCAGAATGGTGTATGCCACGCTTTATTTCCTGAAAAGGGTTTTGTTATGCCCGGGCATACAATTATTATGGGAGATTCTCATACATGTACCCACGGTGCTTTCGGGGCTTTTGCTGCCGGTGTAGGCACAACTGATCTTGAAGTGGGTATTTTAAAGGGAGTCTGTGCGTTTAAGGATGCCCTGACAATTAAAATTGAGTTAAAAGGAAAATTTGCAAAAGGGGTTTTTGCTAAAGATGCCATCCTTCATGTCATACGAGAGCTCAGTGTAAATGGTGCTACAAATAGAGTGATTGAGTTTACAGGGGATGCGGTTCGACATATGTCCATGGAAGAGCGTATGACAATATGTAATATGGCTGTTGAAGCCGGGGCAACAAGTGGAATATGTGCTCCTGACATGGTTACCATGGACTATTTGTGGAAATTTATTAAAGATGATTATAAATCAAAACAAGAAGCTCTGGAAAAATTTTCAGAATTTTGCCCTGACGAGGATGCAGAATATGTTGACCACTTTATTTTTGATGTAAGTGAGCTTGAGCCCCTTGTTACACAAGGGTATAAGCCTGACAATGTCATTGAGATTTCCAGAATAGAAGAAACAAAAGTTGATCAGGTATACATTGGTTCCTGTACAAATGGCAGAATAGAAGATTTAAGAATAGCAGCTCAAATACTTGAAAATAAGCATATTGCAGATAGTGTCCGGGCCATTGTTTCACCGGCAACCCCGGAGATATTCAATAAGGCTTTACAAGAAGGCCTGATTAAAATTTTCATGGATGCAGGATTCTGTGTTACAAACCCAACCTGCGGAGCGTGCCTGGGCATGAGCAATGGAGTGCTTGCCCCTGATGAAGTGGCAGCTGCAACAACAAACCGGAATTTTTTTGGGCGTATGGGTAAGGGCGGAATGGTGCATTTAATGAGCCCTGCTTCTGCGGCCGCCACCTCGATTGCCGGTAAAATTGCAAATTCAGAACTTTTTGAAAATAAAGGAGCTTAAGCATGAAAGAATTTAAAGGAAAAGTTCTTTTTTTAGATAAATCAGATATTAATACAGATGAAATCATTCCGGCAAAATATCTTACTGAAAATACAAAAGAGGCTTTAAAGCCATATTTAATGGAAGATCTTAAATTGAATGGTTTCAGTCCTGAAAATGATATTGAAAATAATTCCATTGTTATAACAAGGGCTAATTTCGGGTGTGGTTCATCCCGGGAACACGCACCCTGGGCCTTGGAAGTTAATGGGTATAATGTTGTAATCGCCCAGAGCTTTGCAAGAATTTTTCAGCAGAATATGTTTAATTGCGGAATGGCAGCAATAGAGTTACCTCAAAAAACCATTGATCACCTTTTTGATACTTATTTGTCAAAAGAAACTATAGTTGAAGTTGATATTAAAAATTGTATTATCTTAATTGAAGCAGACGGTAAAAAAGAAGAGATAGGATTTGAAATATCAGAATTTGACCAGGAGCTTATATTTGCAGGCGGATGGGTTGAATACGCAGACAAGAATTATTAACCCTTGCCGCCGCTCCACATGAGCCGGGCTTTTAAAACATTAAAATAGTTCTGGTCATTGAGAGATATCATTTTAACAGGGTTTTTGCTTTTTGTGAGATAGATTCTATCCTTGGAATCTATCTTGACTCCTTCCTGGCCATCAAAGGTCAGGAGAATATCAGACGGGTTTCCTTCAAGCCTGATCTCAATTGATGCGGAATCCGGTATGATTACAGGGCGATTTGTCAAGGTAAAAGGGCAGATGGGGGTGAGGATAATACCCGGTACATCAGGGTGAATCACAGGTCCTCCTGCTGCCAGAGAGTAAGCAGTAGACCCTGTTGGTGTGCTTACAATCAACCCGTCAGCTCTATAGGTTGTTATGTATTGAGAGTCAATATACACAGCACATGAAGCCAGTCTGGACAGAGCAGATTTGTTGATTACCGCATCATTTAATACATCAGCAGAGGCTTTAATTTTATCATCTCTTTTCACAACTACGGTTAAGCGCTCTCTTTTTTCAATACTGAATTTTCCGTTAAACAGAGCATCTAGGGCATGAAATAATTTATCTTCAAGGGTCTCGGCCAGAAAGCCAACTTCGCCAAATTTAATTCCCATTAAAGGGATATCTTTGTTACCAATAAAGCGTGCGGCGCTTAAAAAAGTGCCGTCACCACCAAGCACAACTATGCAGAACAGATCCTCGGGGATATGGATATCTGAGTTTTTTGACCCGCTAACATCTATAACAATACATTGCTCTTTTAGTCGTGTTTTTATTTCCTCAGCTTTGCTTTGAGCCTCAGCATCATTTTTAATAACAAGCCCTATTTTTTTCATACATATCTCATTTATTAATAGTTTAAAAACATGACATTATCAGTGTTCTTTCAAGAAAAAGCAATCTTTTAACTGCCATTCTAAAGACATTCTTATAATAGTCCAAGAAGTTTTAAGAAAGTATATTCAGCAGTGAATTGAGAAAAAAAGCGTTGGAAAATAAATTATAGGGCTCAAATATACCTAAGCAATTATTGCTTTGGAGCTTTATCTGTTGTACTAAAGACCAATGAAAGAGTTAAAAGAATTAATAAGGGTAATTAAAGAAAAAGAATCTTTAGCTGTTGCTTTTTCCGGGGGTATTGACAGCTCTCTGGTTGCAAAAGTTGCCTGGGATGTGCTTGGAGAAAAGGCAGTTGCAGTGACCTTTGATTCAGAAGTGTTTCCCAGAAAAGACCTTATCTTTTCTAAGAAAGTTGCCAGAGAAATTGGTATTAAGCATATTATTCTTAAACATTCAAAATTAGATGATGAAGCATTTGTTACAAACTCTAAAGAACGATGCTACTATTGTAAAGCTGGAGAAATCGACCTTATTGAAGAAATTGCCCGGGACAATGGTATGAAAACTATAGCCTATGGTGTAAATGTATCTGATAAAAATGAGCACAGGCCCGGCATAAAAGCGTTAAGAGAAAAGAATGTTTTCTTTCCTTTGGAAGAGGCTAATATCGGAAAGCCAATAATCCCTGAGCTGGCAAAATTACTTGGGTTGTCAAACCATAATATGCCTTCAACTACCTGTCTTGCTTCCAGAATACCCTATGGCCACAGTCTTAACTTAAAAAAGTTAAATCAGATTGAAGCTGCTGAGAATTTTTTATTGAAATTGGAATTAGATGATTCAAGGGTGAGATATCATGGAGGTCTTGCCCGGATAGAAGTCGCTGAAAATGAGTTCGCTAAAATTTCGGGTCACAAACAAGCGATTGTGGAAAAGTTTAAAGAACTTGGATTTAGCTATATTACTCTTGATTTGCAAGGATATCGATCAGGCAGTATGGATGAGGTTCTGTAGGTTAAGCAAACATTGACGTTATTACTCCACAACAATCTATTGTCCTTCCATATTTAATCATATATAAATAGATTATGAATAAATATGGCAAAATTGAAGAATTAATCGACTTAGTCGATATATCCAATGATATTGTCATTTTTACCGGAGCAGGTGTTTCTGCTGAAAGTGGTATTCCGACCTATAGAGGCAAAGGTGGATACTGGAATAAGTATGACCCGAATAAATATGCCAATATCGATTATTTTTATAAAGACCCTTCATACTACTGGAGTTTTTTCAAAGAGGTCAGATCCCCTGTTTTACAATCTGCCCGACCAAACATTGCCCACAAAAGTATTGCAGATTTGGAAAATACAGAGAAAATCAGATCTCTGATTACCCAGAATATTGACGGGTTGCATCAGGTTGCAGGTTCAAAAAACATTATAGAACTTCATGGGAATACACGAATATTTGAATGTTTGAAGTGCAAAAAAAAATTTACTTTAGATAATGTAAATACCCTTTTGGAAAGTAAGCTGCCTCCCGAGTGCAGTGAGTGCGGATCGCTGATAAGACCCGGAGTTATTTTTTTTGGCGAAGTTTTAGATTCTGAAGTTTTAAGCATGGCTGAAAAAAATACTTTGGAGGCAGATCTTTTTATTGCTGTGGGAAGTTCATTGGTTGTGCAACCGGCTGCCTCCCTGCCATTGATTGCAAAGAATAATGGTGCAAAATTTGCCATTATAAATATTGACCCGACCCCCCTTGATTCCATGGCTGATTGTGTTATAAATATCAGCGCTTCTGAGGTGCTCTCAAAAATAGCTCAGGAAATTATTAAATCAGGGTAACATGAATATCTTTTAGGTAGAAATAATGAAAAATAAAGAGTTTAACACATTTAACGTAGCTATATTGTCGTTTTCACATTTTATTCATGATATCTATACTTCTATTTTTCCGCCTCTATTGCCTCTGATTATTGAAAAGCTTTCTCTATCTCTTGGTCAGGCAGGAATGCTCTCCACTGTCCTTCAATTACCCTCTGTATTAAACCCTTTTATGGGAGTTTTTGTTGACAGAAAGAGGCTGGAGCGTTGGCTGATTGTTCTGGCTCCGACTATGACAGCTGTGCCCATGAGCTTTATAGGCGTTGCAAATTCTTTTTATATGCTGCTTATTTTGTTGTTTGTTGCAGGCACAAGCGTTGCTCTTTATCATGTCCCGGCGCCGGTAGTGGTTGCCCAGGAAGCGGGTAATAAAAAAGGGCGGGGTATGAGTTTTTATATGGCCGGGGGTGAAACAGCAAGGGCTCTGGGGCCGATTGTAGCTATAGGCCTGCTTTCTGTTTTAACCCTTGAGACTTTTTATCCGGTATCATTATTGGCCATTATTACTTCCATTGTTCTATTCTTCACGCTTCCGCCCATTGAAAAAAGAGAGAAACCTGCCAGTAAAATAACGATCATGTCTGTTGTAAAGGAAATAAAGCATGTGTTTTATCCGGTTTCGGGTATATTAATTGCCCGGTCATTTATGCATTCTGCCATGGGTATATTTTTACCTGTTTATATTACTAATCAGACAGGAAATATTTATCTTGCAGGAGCAGGGCTCGCGCTTTATGAAACATTTGGCATCGCAGGTGTATTTCTTTCCGGTACGTTAAGTGATTTAATGGGCAGGAGAAAAGTGTTGTTCTGGACACTTTTAATTGCGCCTGCTGCCCTTGTTTTATTTATCTATACTTCAGGTATCACCCAGATCGTAATGTTATGTATCTCAGGATTCACCATTATTGCTGTGACACCTGTAATGCTTGCCATTATTCAGGAAAATGCCAAAGGGAATCCTTCTTCGGCAAATGGGCTGTTTATGATGGTGGCTTTTTTTTCTCGAGCAGTGGCTATTTTGATTGTGGGTTTTCTTGGCGATATTATGGGTTTGCAATATATGTATGTGATCTGCGCGATAATTGGATTGGCAGCATTCCCTTTTCTTATTAAATTAAAACAATAATATAGATTCTTATTTTTGGAGATGAATATGCTTAAAACAAATGAAAATTCAGTGATAGAATTCTTTTTAGAATGTAAACCGGGTCAGCCTCGCATGAGACGCGGTTGGAAAGTTGATCATAAAGGTGAGGCATTCCTTCTGCCATCCATTGGAGGCATCACTTTGAATGTAAAAGTTGGGGATTCTGCCTTTGGGCTTGCCGGTGACCATATCGAACCGGGAGTGAGCTGCTCGGCAAATTCTCAAAAACCAATGGATTTTCCCAATGACTCTCTTCAACTCTTTTCCTGTGTGGGTAATGAAGCAAAGGTTATATCGGGAGATGCAGCCGGGGCAACAGGAACGGTTATTGGCCATCATGGCGGGTCTGAACATGTAATTGTTGATTTTGACCATGAGACCCTTGAGAAGCTGAGTTATGAAGATAAAATAAGGATAAGGGCAAAAGGCCAGGGCCTTGCGCTTCTGGACTATCCTGATATTAAACTTTTTAACCTTGACCCTGAGTTGTTGAAAAAATTAAATATCATGGAAGCAGGTAATGGCAAACTTGAAGTTGCTGTAACAACCATGGTACCTGCGGTTTGCATGGGCTCAGGAGTGGGAGCAGTGCATGTGGGAGCCGGTGACTATGATGTTATGACAAGTGATCCTGAGACTGTTAAAAAGTATGATCTTGATAAAATTCGATTTGGTGACTTTGTCGCGCTTATTGATCATGATAATTCCTATGGGCGTGCCTATGTAAAAGGTGCTGTCAGCATTGGTATTGTTGTTCACAGTGATTGTAAATTAGCCGGCCATGGTCCCGGAATCTCAACCATTATGACCTGTTCCTCTTCTTTGATCAAACCTGTGAAAAATAAAAAAGCAAATATTGCTGATCTATTAAAAATAGGTTCATACGGTAAATAAGGTAAAAAAAAGTGAAAAAGCAAACAAAAGCAATTCTTCAAAAAGGCAAGGGAAAAGAAAGAAGAGAGAAAGCGCTTGTATACAACTATGAGAAGGACTCTGTCTATTTTGCCCAGGTTTCTGAAAGTGTTAAAGATTTAGCTGTAGAAGAGCTTAAAGAATTAGGCGCAGAAAAAATTGATCCTGTCTATATGGGGATAAAATTTAAAGCAAACCAGAAAACCCTTTATAAAATTGTCTATCTTTCAAGGATGATTTCTAGGGTTCTCGCGCCAATTAAAACATTTGATTGCCCTGACAGTTCAGCTATTTACAAAAATAGCATGGAAATTAAATGGCTTGATTTTATTTCTAGAAAAATGACCTTTGCCATTGTAAGCAATGTTTCAGACAGTGAAGTGAATCATTCACAGTATGCAGGCCTTAGAGTCAAAGATGCCATTGCTGATTATTTTCGGGATATGACAGGCAAACGGCCGGATGTGGATAAAAATAATCCGGATTTTCTGGTCAACCTTCATATCCGAAAAGATAAAGCAACAATAAGTGTGGACGTCTCCGGAGGAGCCCTTCATAAAAGAGGGTATCGAGAAGAGACTATTATAGCCCCTATGCAGGAAATCATTGCAGCCGCCATCATAAAAATGTCAGGATTTGACGGGACGTCCCCGGTGTATGACCCCATGTGCGGCTCAGGAACCCTTTTATGTGAAGCGCTTATGAGATCAAGCAATATACCCAGCGGCATATTTAGGCAGAAATTTGGCTTTAAAGTATTGCCGGATTTTAACGAGACTATTTGGGAAAAAGTAAAAGCCGAGGCTGATGCAAAAATAAAAGAAACACCAAAAGGAATTATAGCAGGGAGTGATATATCTATAGATGCTGTTAATGCAACTAAAACAAACCTCATGGGGATACATTACGGGAATAATGTATCAATTATGGAAAATGGATTTGAAGATATAGAAGATTTAAGTAATATCACTATAGTTATAAATCCTCCCTATGGCATAAGGCTTTTAAAAGATGAAAATCTTGATAGCTTTTATGAAAAAATAGGGGATTTTTTGAAAAATAAATGTAAAGGGTCCAATGCTTATATATATTTTGGAGACCCTGAATATATTAAAAACCTTGGGCTGAAGCCAGCATGGAAAAAACCATTAAAGCTTGGGCAACTAGATGGAAGACTTGTAAAGTATGAACTCTACTAAAAATAAATATACCTGCAATGAATATCGTGAAGAGATGATCCTTTTAGGCCTGAAAAAGAGGCTTGCCTCAGGCGATTTGACTGTTGAAGAGGAAGAAAAGCTGATGGCGGAAATCAGGAAAATTGAAAAAGAAATGGATATGGAATGAAAAATAAATTTTTGTATGTTGTTACAATTCTCATATGGGGTTCAACCTGGATTGCCATTAAATATCAATTGGGGTCAGTGGATCCTCTGATTTCAACTTTTTATAGATTTGCCCTTGCCGCAATCATCCTTGTATTGTTCTGTAGCCTGAGAGGCTTGAATATGAAGTTTACAATAAAAGAGCATCTTTTTTTAGCTCTTTTTGGATTGCTTTTATTTTCCATAAACTATTGGATGGTCTACCTTGCTGAAATCCATATTACAAGCGGTGTCGTAGCAGTAACATTTTCATCAATCGTTTTTATGAATATTTTCAATGGCGCCATTTTTTTAAAAACACCGATAAAAAGCCAGATGGTATTTGGCGCCGTTATCGGGATCATTGGCATAGGTTTTATATTTGCCCAGGAGATTCAATCTTTTGATTTTTCTGACAAGAGCGTACAGGGATTGAGCATGTGCTTTTTGAGTGTCTTGCTGGCATCTTTTGGCAATATCGTTTCAGCCAGAAACTCAGAAAAAGGGTTGCCCATTATTCAGGCAAATGCTTTTGGAATGGCCTATGGATCTATTATACTTTTATTATTAGCTGTCTTTCTTGGAAAAGAGTTCACTATTTCTCTTACAACTCCCTACATAACCTCTCTTCTGTACTTAACAGTATTCGGCTCTATCCTTGCATTTGGAAGCTATCTGACATTGATTGGCGAGATAGGAGCTGATAAGGCATCCTATGCCATAATGGTCGTTCCGGTGGTCGCATTGATTATATCTTCTTTTTTTGAAGGGTATGTGTGGAATTTACAGGCAGTTTTGGGACTTGTTCTTGTTTTAGCCGGAAATTTTTTGGCGTTGCGCAGGAGAATACATGCATGATAGTGATAAAATATAGGAAAGGCGTTTGATAAAACAAACGCCTTTCCTTGTATATTCTCTATATTAAATTTTGAATTTTCCTACCATTTCACTCAGTTTTTCAGCAAGCACAGACAATTGTGTGGAACTTGCATTGACCTGTTTGCTTCCCTTGTCCATTTCACCTGCTGAACTACTGACTTCTGTGATATTCTGTGTGACTTCTCCTGCCACAGCAGAGGTTTGATTCACATTGTCATTTACTTCCTGAACTCCGGCAGCAGCCTGACTCACATTGTTGGTAATCTCCTGAGTTGTGGCTGATTGCTCTTCAATTGCGGCAGCAACAGATGAAACAATGGAGTTAATTTCATTGATAATATTAACAATGGATTCTATGGCAGTAATAGATTCTGCTGTTGTCTCCTGTACACCTGATATTTTTTCATTAATATCAGTTGTGGCTTCAGCGGTTTGCTGAGCAAGCGTCTTTATTTCCGACGCAACAACGGCAAACCCTTTGCCGGCTTCACCTGCTCTGGCAGCTTCAATAGTGGCATTAAGGGCCAGCAGGTTTGTCTGGGCAGAAATATCAGCAATTGATTCAGTAACTTTGGTAATGTCTGATGCCGATTTTCCAAGTTTATTGACTTTTCTCGAAACCTCTTGGGCAATGGTGACAGCCTGGGATGTCGTTTCGCTGCCTTTGGCTGTATTATTTGCAATCTCGTTGATGGTTGCTGTCATTTCTTCAGCCGAGGAAACAATCATGTGAATATTGGTTGGGCAGCCGCAACACTGTCCATATTGCTGCTCATTTCTTCAGCAGCCGCCGCAACCGTATTGGATTTATCTGCAGTATCCGCTGCATGGGTGGTTATTGTTGCTGATATATCAGAAAGCTCTGTTGAAGAGGTGTTCAGCGTATTTGTTCCCGATGCAATGTCTGTGAACATCTGCCTTAGATTTTTGGACATATTATTTAACGATTCCGCCAGGGTGCCTATTTCATCTTTTTGATTAAGGTTGATATGCTGTGTAAGATCTCCTTTGGCAATTTTCCCTGCAAAATCATTTGCTCGGGATATGGGTGTAACAATAATTTTAGTAATAAAAAAGCCCAGAAGAATCGATATAACCCCTATCCCTGAAAGGAGTTTTATCTGAAAGTTTGTGGTATCAGAAGTATGAATTTGAGCTTCGTGGATGTCAAGCCTGGCAATATCTTCTATTTCTCCAAGTATTATCAGCATTTTTTCACCAACTTCATCAGCTTTTTTGTCATATTTGCCAAGCTCTTCCAGAGAAATTTCTTCGCCATTAATTCTTTTTAGTACGAGATCAAACATATGTTTTATCTTTGGCTGGAATTCATCGCTATGAAACTTTTCCGCTTTTTTAACGATATCACGTAATTTTTCATCGGTGGAAGGGTAGATTATCCCTTCTTCTGTTTCAGCACCCTCTAAGACAGCACCGGCAAATAATTCAAATTCTTTGACAAATGTTTCATGTTCCTTCCATACATCATTCAGTTCTTTTTCTGAACCTAAAGCAAGGATTTCCATGATCATCTGCATGTCTCTGGCCACAGCGATTTTCATTTCCATGGCAGCATCAATAAGCGGTGAAGTCTCAAGTACTTTTATGAAATTACTATTTATTGTTTTTAAACCAATAACTCCGCTGATGGTAATCGTAATTGCGATCAAGCTGACCAGTAGAAAACTGCCAATGAGTTTAATGCTCAGATTAAGATCCTTGAATTTCTGCATAACATTCCCCTTTAAAATACATTTTAAGATGTGTGAGTAAATAAAAAACTAACCATTATATCGCAACCATCGCAGCGACTCAAAAGGCACAATACTGCCCGGCGAGCCTTGATGTAATACTAAAAGAATTTATATATTTTTTAAAAATAGCAGAAAAATATGAAGTTGCAAAGGGAAATGATTTGGTTATAAAAGTTATATAAATTGGTGGGTAACGCTTAACAGCTCTTTCATGGAAAATGGTTTGGATAATACAGCATCAAAGTTGCAATTTTCCAGTAGCCATGGTGTCCCTGACATACCGACTACAGGCGTCAGATTATTCTGAATATATTTCAGGTATTGAAGGACTTGTTCTCCTGATAAACCCGGCATTTTCATATCAGTAAAAATCAGGCTGTAACTATTATTTTTAGTTTTTTCGATTCCTTTTTCGCCGCTTTCAACTGTTTCAACAGTATACCCATTTTTCGTCAGGCTTTTTGCAAGGAGGGTCAGGATATGTTGTTCGTCATCAATAACAAGAATAGGGTCAGAATTTACCTCGGTATTTAAGTGGCCATTCAACATTAAACCTTCCTATGCTTGAATTTAAATTATATTTAATTTTTTTATGCCATATCAATATACGAGTCAACTCTGAAAATTCAGTAATAAATTTTCTATCTATATAGCGCTGTCAATTTTTATAAATTATTGAATTAATTAGGTTTAAATTTGTGGAACAGGATGATGTATATAAATTTCAATAAGTTATATAATTACCTGTTTTTATGGA
>Ga0307988_1001601_pt1 | contig 12474 bp, 10 predicted proteins | sample EllFjometagen183_FD_203166 | JGI IMG/M metagenome (GOLD analysis project Ga0307988, IMG submission 203166) | Marine microbial communities from Ellis Fjord, Antarctic Ocean - #183 | ecosystem: Environmental > Aquatic > Marine > Unclassified | place: Southern Ocean | collected 2014-10-08 | reverse complement strand
TGTTATTTCCTTTATTGATTCCGGAAATTACCACATCCGGGACTCCGGGTACGGCTCCTTTTAAAGCAAAAAGAATACAGTCAGCCGGAGTTCCGCTGCAGGTAAAGGTTTGTTCATCAATAGCAGTAAAAACAACTGGTTTTCGAATGGTAATACCATGAGAAGAGGCACTCCGCTCAGTATCAGGTGCTGATATCCATACTGAATGTTCTTTTCTTAGCGTTTCGGCAAGGATTTTTAAGCCTTTGCTGTCGATTCCATCATCATTTGTGAGTAGTATATTCATAATTTTTTTATATATTTAAGGGAAAAAGGAAGGAGGAAGGAAACGGGAGGCAGGAAGCAGGAAGAGGAAAAACAAGATTTCAAGCTCCCTTTCTTCCGGTCTCCGGTCTCCGGTCTCCAGTCTCCGGTCTCCGGTCTCCGTTTCCCCTCTGTTATCCTCGCCCTATTCGCGTATCCTCGCCCGCTCTGCCGGCTTATAAATAAACCAGTCCGGATGAAAACCGAAGATATGTTCATATTCCTCCAACCTATCGGTATAGCTCTCAATTTTATCCGCCTGCATAAGGGTTACTGTGCACCCTCCAAATCCGGGACCAATCATTTTTGATCCATAGCTTCCGGATGCTTCCATGGCTCGTTTTGTCAGCCAGTCAACCTCCGGGCAGGAAACCTCAAAAAGATCCCTGAGCCCAGTCTGCATTCGGTTCATGGCCTTACCATACGCCGGAGCATCTTTTTGTTCAAGTACATGCGCAGCATCTTTCGTCAACCTGCTCTCTTCAAGAATATAATAACAGAACTTCTTTTGATCCTCAGGGAGGTACTCCGATGCACTTTTCACTTCAGAAGCAGAAAGTTCCCGAAGAGCTCCGGAACCATCAGGAAGTTTTTCTCTGATTGCTGCGAATCCGATGTGACAAGCTTCTTCACGGTAGACTACATCCTCACGGATTGAGAACGGAGGAATATCACTTTCAGTTATGAGAAATACCGAACTATTTAGTTGGCAGGGGATATAGGAGTAATCGAGTGAATGGAGATCAAACAGCAGCAGGTGATCTTTCCGGGCGTAAAGCATGGTCATGATATCGACCAGTCGGGATTTTGCCTGCATAAAAGCAGTTTCTGCAAAATATATCGATTGGATAAGTTGTGTATCATCAATATCAAAATCATGCAGTTTTTTTACAGAAAGTGCAGCTGCTGTGCAGAGGGCTGTCGAGGACTTAAGGCCTACTTTCTGGGGTATGGATCCTTTAACGGTCATATTCAGGCCTTTAAAGACATAATTTCTGCGAAATATTTCGTGCAGGACGCCTTTAATATAGTTTGCCCAGCGATCCTCTCGTCTGAATTTGAGGTTTGGGATAGTAGTTCTTTTACGCTCATCAAAATCAGCGGAGTAAAACCGTAGAGAGTTATCCCGTCGTTTTGACACTGCAATTTCAACTGTCTGGCCTAACGCCCCGGATAATGTATAACCATCACATAAATCCGAGTATTCACCCATAAGTGTAACTACCCCGGGAACAGCAACAACAGCTCCGGGAGGTTCATTGTATTCAGCCATGTGCAGTTCAATAATACTGCTCATTAATTCCCCCATAAGGAATTGTAGGCCAAATGATAACATAATGCAACTGAAACTTAAATTTCAGCTCTTTTCAGTTCATTTCAGTTCATTTTGTGAAATAAGAAACCCCACACTATAGTGCAGGGTTTCTTTTGCTGGCTTGCAGCATCATCAGGAATGTAAAAAGTAGTAGTTACTACTCCTTGATTCCATATTTTTTCTTAAATCGTTCTACTCTTCCCGCTGTATCTACCAGTTTTTGTTTCCCGGTAAAGAAAGGGTGACAAGATGAACAAATTTCCACATTGAGATCGCCGGCAGTTGACCGGGTTTCAATCACGTTTCCACATACACAAGTAATAGCTGCGGTTGCGTATTTGGGATGTATTCCCTGTTTCATAATTTCCTCCAGAATCTATATTGTAATCCACAGCTACGGTTGTTTAGGTTCTTACTCCAAAAATCAGAAATAATTACGTTAGTAATTACAAAAAAATTTACTAGTAAAAAATTCCATTACTTCCTTCACAGCAGATCAGGTGTCGTTATTTACCTGCTCCTGTATTCATCGATCTCAGGAACGCTTCATTATTCTTACTTTTCTTCATTCTGTCAATTAGCATTTCTGTCATTTCAATATCTTCAAGGGAATTCATAGCATTTCGCAAAATCCACATTTTAGATATTTCATTCTCCTGCAGGAGAAGTTCTTCACGCCGGGTGCCTGATTTCTTAATATTTATTGCAGGATAGAGCCTTCTGTCAGCCATTCTTCGATCAAGAACAATTTCATTATTACCGGTTCCTTTGAACTCTTCAAAAATAACCTCGTCCATTCTTGATCCGGTTTCGATCAGAGCAGTAGCAACTATAGTAAGACTTCCGCCATGTTCAATATTTCTGGCAGCACCAAAAAACCTTTTTGGTTTATGCAGGGCATTTGAGTCGACACCACCGGAGAGAATTTTTCCGGATGTAGGGACTGTCTGGTTATAGGCACGGGCCAGACGGGTGATAGAATCCAAAAGGATTACTACGTCACGCTTATGCTCAACTATACGTTTTGCTTTTTCAATAACCATTTCTGCAACTGATACATGGCGGGATGCCTGTTCATCAAAGGTCGAGGCAATAACCTCCCCTTTTACATTTCGGCGCATATCGGTTACTTCTTCCGGTCTCTCATCAATAAGCAGGACAATAAGTTCTACTTCAGGATGGTTTTCTGAGATTGAATTTGCAATTTTCTGCAGAAGTACTGTTTTACCAGTTCGTGGTGGCGATACTATCAATCCACGCTGTCCTTTTCCAATCGGAGCAAAAAGGTTAATAAGTCTGGTAGAGGTATCACCTTTTGAATTTTCCAGATTCAGCCGCTCATCTGCATACAGAGGGGTGAGACTTTCAAAACCGACACGGGTCTGCGCGAATGCGGGATCATCATTATTGACTGTCTCTACCCGCAGCATCGCAAAAAATCTCTCTCCGTCTTTTGGCGGACGTATTTGACCGGCTACGGTATCTCCTGTTTTCAGGTTAAAGAGTCTGATTTGTGATGGAGAGATGTAGATATCATCTGATCCGGGAAGGTAGCTGTTTTGCGGTGACCTGAGAAAACCATATCCATCAGGCAATATTTCCAAAGATCCATAAGCGAAGATAATTCCGCCTGAACGGGTATGCGCTTTGAGGATTTCAACAATTACTTCCTGTTTTTTCATAACAAGAAGAGCTTCTACCTGAATTCCCCAATCACCTGCTTTCTCCCGTAAATCCGGTACACTTGTCGCTGACAGATCATTTATGCTCAGCTTTTCGCCCTCATGTTCTGTGCTGTACGGAGTAGTCTGTACAGGTTCAGAGTATTCACGGGGGGCACGGCTATTTGGTCTCTTATTGTTTGGTTTATTATTATACTTGCTGTTATTTCCGTTATTATTATTATTTCCCCGTGATTGTTTTGATGCGTACTTTGAGCCCTGACGCTGTCCCCTGTTTCCAGGTTTATCATAATTTCTCAACTCAGTCTCACCCATCGGCATTCTTGCTTGTGCAGGTAAATCGTCATTAGTCGATGCAGACACTGAATTTGACGGTGACTGTTCCTGTTGTTTATTTTCAAAGTTATCCCGTCTTTGCCGGGGATGCATACGCTGCTGACTTTCTCTCTGTTCCTGAGCACGATCATGTTCACTGGTTTTAGGTTTGGGGTTAGATTGAGGTTCTGCCTCTTTAAGTACAGGAGTACTTTCTGCAGACTTTTCACTTATAACCGGAGTTGGTGTTTGTGTTTGTGCTTGTGTTTGTGCTTGTGTTTCATTTAGTGCTTTTCCGGGTTTTACTTCTTCAGATTTTACGCTGGGAGTGACAAATTCCGGTTCGATTTTGTCAAATAACTCCGGAGCTTTTGTCTCTTTTTTTGGTCTTCGTTTTCTGGCAGGTGCTTTTTTCGGGGCAACTGTATTTGGTTGAGCAGGAGCTTTTGGCTCACTGGGCATTTCTGCCTTCTCGACACTTATTACCGGTTCCTTAACAACAGGTATATCCTGGTTTTCAGTTTCTCCGGTAGTTTCAATTTTTACTTTCCGTCTTGGCCGTTTCTTTGCGACAACTTTCTTTTTGATAGATTCAGTTACATCTACACTTTTCGATGGTGTAGAGTTCTCTTCAAGGTTACTACTTTTTTGCACCTGAGTTTGTTCAGCAGATTTTTCTGCTACTACCTCAGCTACTTCAACCTCATTCACTTCTGATGACATTAAATGCTCCGTATTTATTATTTTCCTGTTTGACTGGATTATTTCCGCATACTACGTACTCACTAGTGCATAACAACGGCACAGTGATTGTTTTTTGATTATCCTCGATAGTACTGTATTTAATACACAAATCTGTAAAGATTTTTAGACAGAATTCAGTATGTTTTGTTGATTCATTTAGTATATTGACAAATGTTTATGAAACATTTCAGGTGCTTTAACTATATTGCCACTTGGATACTATGTCAAGCGGTTCTTCCCCTCTTACGTAACTATCAAGTAAAAGGATTGCTGCGAGGGACGCCCGGCTCCTCACCGAAGCCCTGGTATATGCATGAAATTTCATTTTGACTGCAGAAACTTTTCGTCCCCTGGCAGCAAAACCAAACCATATGGTTCCTGCAGGTATAACGGAGTACTCTCCGTCTTTAACGGAGTACTCTCCGTCTTTAACGGAGTACTCTCCGTCTTTAACGGAGTACTCTCCGTCTTTAACGGAGTACTCTCCGTCTTTATCAGAGGTTCCTCCACCGGGACCGGCTATGCCGGAGATGCTGTAAGATACATCAACACCGGATATTTTCAATATTTGTTCGGCCATAGCGATAACTGTTTCACGTGATACTGCCCCATACTGATCAATCGAATCCCGGGGAATCTGAAGAAGGTCTTTCTTTGCACTGTTATGATAAGTTACTGCCGTTCCCCAGAAATAGGATGAGCTTCCAGGACTATCTGTTAATATTTTTGCAACAAGCCCTCCTGTACAGGATTCTGCACCGGCAACCACCAATTTATTCTTTTTCAGATTCGCTATTAATGACTCATACGGCATACTGTCACCATGAAAAACCAGTTCCGGACCTAGATAGGAGGTAAGCTTTTCAAGCATCAAACTTCTTGCCTTACTACTATCACCATCATCACTATCACTTTTTAAATAGAGGCTGATCCTTAAGGGTTGAATTCGTGTACCCCACTCCACACCAGGTACCGCACACACTCTGCAAGCCTCTTCCAATGGAGATTCAGGGACAAGAAATACCGAAGCTTCAGTTCTGCCTTTTTCCTGTGTTATATTAAAAATCTTTTTCACCACAGGCAGTGCACGGACAAGGAACATCTCCTGCATCTCAACCGGTGGTCCAGGCATCGATACAATAAGGGTATTTTTTTTGTTTTCAGTATTGATTATGGTTCCATAAAAGCCAGGAGCTGTTCCTACAGGGTTTGGAATGATAGAAAATCCTCTTGGAAAACGTACTTGGCTGAGGTTTGCCTCTCCGGGGTCTCTACCAAGTCTTTTCGTTAGATAGGTCCGGGCATCTCCATCCTCGATTAAATCGACACCGGCGGTTTGTGCTATAGCATCACGGGTAATATCGTCCGTAGTAGGTCCTAAGCCGCCTGTGGTAAGTACAATATCAACACTCCCCACAAGGTCATTCAGGATCCGATTAATGCCGCTGTCATCAGGAATTATAACTATCTGCTCAACAAAAAAACCCAGCGCAGTCATCTCAGAACTGATAAGTTTAGCGTGTCCATCCTGAATAACCCCGCGAACCAGTTCAGTCCCGATTATACAGATGGCAACTGTACGTTTTTGGGTCAATGAGATTTCCTGCTTACTGCTTTACGAATAATGACCCTGCCCAGCCCTGCGGCAAGCAGGATAAGGGAGATAACTATCAGTACTTTGGGAAACCAGTCAATCCATCGTGCATAGAGAGTATCTTTGTAGGTATAAATAGGAGCATCAGGAATCATGTATCCAACGGTAAATGGTTCCATAATATCAAGAATTCTTCCTGCAGGATCTATAACACCGGTCATCCCCGAGTTGGTTCCGCGAACCGTCGTCCGCCCTACCTCAATACTGCGAAATGCTCCCATCGCCATATGCTGCATTTGCGCGGAGAGTGCCCCGGACCATGAGTCGTTTGTCATATTCACCAGAACGTCAGCCCCGGCCTGCACAAATTTTGCAGAAACATCTCCAAAAACATCCTCAAAGCAGATTGGTGTCGAGAAATTTACCCCATCTTCGGTTCTGAACACGACAGGGTCGTCCCCGGGTATCCAGTAATGGTAATCGTTAGCTAAAAGCATTGCATTAAATCTGGGAAAAATATCACCGTAAGGAAAACCCTCGGTAAAGGGAACCAGATTCTGCTTCCAGTAAATATCTTTTAGTTCGCCGTCTTCATAGAGAATGACAGCATTGTGATCCTCTCTGTTCAGTGTCCCGTCACTTAGCTTCGGCGGCAGATCAGGATTTTTCAATCTATTATCATTATTTCCGGTGAGAAGCGGTACCGGTAAGTTGTTTGCAAAATTCAAAAACTCTTCTACAACCGCATAGGAAGCATTACTAGTACGATAATTTGTATGCCAGTAGACTGAGATAACAAATGCTGTTTCCGACCAGATGATGATGTCGGGGTCTTCAGTCAGAGCGATATTGCTCTGATCCATGAGTGTGCGAAGATTTTTCCGCCAATTGACAATTCCACCTTCCCAAGAATCTGCATTGTGCTGTATCAGCGCCGGCCTCCAGACTCTGTCGGGAACTTCATTATTGAGTCTGGATATTGAGATAAATCCGAATAGCAATGCAGCAATAAAAAGTACTCCATAACCGATCCAGATAAATTTGTAAGTTTTAATGAACTGTGTGAATTTTTCTCTTTTACCAATAAGCCAATCGGCAGCATGCCTGGACAGTATAATTGAAGGGAATACGGTCATGAGGGTAACACCCCAAATGCCGAAAACTGAGGACATCTGGATAAAAGGAATAAAAGTATACTGTGTGTACCCGACGATTCCATACGGATACCCGACAAATCCCAATGTTTTCAGATACTCATACCCTACCCATATCATGAGCTGCAGGAGAAATCCATATTTGGGAAACAGTTTGTCTGCGGCTTTCAGGATGGGAAAAAGGATGATCATCTCTGTTCCCATTATTATGGGTGCTATATAGACAGCCAGCGGATGAAAACTTGCCAGCCAGTAGTTAAAAAAGATGAAAAATATAAAGCCAAACAGGAAGCCGTAGAAAGGAACTCTCACCCACCCTGTATTTCTGATAACGGCAAACATGGGGATCAGCGCTATGAAACCAAGGATGCCGATGCCCTTGCTCGAGATGAACCCAGGGAATGCTGCTGAAAAAATCAGTGCGGAGAGGACCAATAAAAAGACCTCAATGACGATGGTCATGAGGCCGCTTCTTCTTTTTCCAAATATATTATAATTCATTTGTGTCATAGGTAATTTACTATTTCTTAATCATGATTCCACTGCAAGAAGTAAGATTTTTGCAAAGACAAGGAAGAAACAGCACAGAAAGCGGAATGTACTACCTGTACATGAGCATTTCGAGCATTTTTCTGACGTTGTATTTGTGTAAAGATTGCTTTTTTCAGTAGAATCAATATTTATTTCCTGAGTTCCCAGGCAATATCTTTTAACTCTTTACCAGGCCGAAATACGGCAACACCATGAGTATCTACAGAGACAAGTTCCCCGGTTTTAGGGTTTCTTGCCTTTTCACGACCTTTCCTGGTTTTAATCTCAAAGGTTCCAAATCCCCGTAATTCAATCACACGGTCTTCAGCAAGTCCTTCCTTAAATTGTAGAAAAACTTCATCAATGATCTGATGAACATCAGAACGATTCAATTCAAGTTTCTCATGAATTCTATCAATCAACTCAGCTTTTGTTAATTTACGGGATGCCATAGTCCCTCCTATATCGGCTTTTATTCTTGACTCAAAGAGGGACATCACAGTCATCCTCTGGAATCCTGATAATTTTATTTACTTTCAGTAATTGCTGTAAATCCGATAATTCTTAAAGTATCTACCGGAAACACAGAAGTAGGAATTATTCCCTATGAATTATTGCATACCGTTAAGCATAGCACTTAAGCGGGATTTTTTCCTTGCTGTAGTATTCCTATGATATAAGCCTTTACCTGTGTAAGTATCAATAAGTTTAACAACTGTTCCCAGCTCCTGAGCGGCTTTTTCTTTATCGTTTGCCTCAACATTCTCTTTAAACTTACGAACTGCTGTTCTTACCTGACTTTTTGCTCTCTTATTTCTTGTCCTGCGAGTTTCATTTTGTCGTTGACGCTTTCCTGCGGAACCTTTTCCTGCCACGCAATTACCTCCAATAGTAACATGAGATTCTTTCAAATTCACTATAAATTATTCATTTTGAATTATTCACAGCCATATATTTAAGAAAGAATATATGATGATCTTTTATTAACAGGAGTAATATCCTGTATTATAACTCTTTTTTACCTAACAAATCGGTTGCATGAAATCATACAGCTGATTACATAATCTCTTATCGGATGGAAAAGTAGCATACTGAATAAAACCTGTCAAGATAATAAATTAACAACATGCACTATTTTTTGTAATGTATAGTACAAAGTCCTCTTAGCCTGACAGCATCTCTTCAATAAAATCTTTATCAATATCCCATCGTTTATCCGGTTCATTATAAGATAATTTTTCGAAAGGAACAACCATAAGCCGGCCCTCATAAGATGAGAGATAGATCTTTTTTGAAAGAATATTTACTTCTGTAATTTTTACCAGATCATTCTTTATTTTAATCCGGGTTCCTTCCCCGGGCATTCTCTTTTTTTCCTCGCGGTAAAAATCATACTCATAGGAGAGGCAGCAGAGCAGCCGGCCGCAGGGTCCGGATATCTTCATTGAATTGAGTGATAGGTTCTGTTCCTTTGCCATCTTTATTGATACAGGATTCAGTTTATCAGTAATGCTGTGACAGCAGTAATCCCGTCCGCACACGGCAAGTCCGCCAAGTACTCTGGACTCATCCCTAACCCCTATCTGCCTCAGCTCAATACGCATTTTAAAAATGGATACAAGATCTTTAACCAATTCACGGAAGTCAACTCTCGTATCTGCAGTAAAGAAAAAGAGTACCTTTGATTCTCCAAAGAGATAATGTGCAGAAACAAGCTTCATATCAAGTTTATGCTTTCTTATCTTCTCTTTGCAGACACCTATTGCTTCCAGCTCTTTTTCCCTGTTTCGTTCATAACGATTAAGGTCTTTCTCGGATGCAATTCTCTCTATTTTGTAGATATCACTATTTTCCTGTTTCTCTTTTTTTCTTTTCTGCTTTTTGTCCTGTCTCTGCCCTTTTTCCTGCTGGTTTTTTTTAGCAGATACCTGATCACCCGAGCCGGGTTTATTTTTATCTCCGCATCCATCACAGGAACTGCAGTTTTTATTTCCGTGTAATTCCCCAAGAATCATACCGACATCCATACCATAGCGAGTCGGAAGAATTACCGGTGTTCCTGCTTCAAGAGTTCTGTTAAATACAGCTATACTGGTCTCATTTGTATTGGGATTTTTAACTAAATAAGTGATTTCTGTAACAACCGGAGCTGTCGGAGCTGTTTCTCTCTGTTCATCATCTGCCGGAGGATTACCAGCCGAGACTGAAGATTCTGTTGGGACTGAAACTTCCGTTGGTAATGCAGTTTCCTTTTCAACCTTTTTTTCAACAACTTCTTCAACAACTATCTGAGCCGCTGATTGAGAGATTTCAACTGGCTCTTTTTTATCTGCTTGATGTATATTTTCCTGAGTATCTATATTTTCCATATATATCCTGCTGCCGTCTGTCTGCGGCAACTCCTTCGTAAACGAATTCTATTGAGATATACCCTATTCAATAAAGTAAGCCATAATATGGTACAATATGAATAAGATTACATAATAATGCAGTCAAAATGGCTGTTACCCAGACTGGTGGTTATCCTTTGCCTGGCAACAACATATTCCATAGTTTAATGTTTTTATATTTGTAGAATTAGCTATAGGTAAAGTAAAAAACTTCAAATATATGATTGCATTGATCAAGCTACCATGCTCATAAATAATTGTCAAATACAATTGACGATCAATGGTAGTACGTGGTATTTTAGATATAGGTCAATTTCTGACAGCTAATCTTTGTAAATAATGGACAGGTAAAATGCAGTACTTTGATACTCACGCTCACATTGGTTTAATCCATGAAGATCAAATAGAACAATTACTCATAATTCAGCAGGCAAAAAGGGCTGAAGTTAAGCATATCGTAAGTATCTGCAATAGCCTCAGTGACTTTTTTCAGGTATACGACAACTTAAAAACAGCATCAAATGTCTACCATGCGGTTGGAGTATCACCTTCAGAAGTAGCTAACCCGGGAATAGATTGGGAACAAAAAGTATTAAAAGGGGCTGGTTTTGATCGTATTGTAGCGATTGGAGAGATCGGACTTGATTATTACAGAAAATTCGGTGATAAAAAATCACAGATCGAGCTTTTTATTCATCAGCTTGATATGGCCAAGAAACTTAACCTCCCGGTTATTATTCACAATCGTGAAGCCGGTGCTGATATTATTGATATTCTCTCTGACCGAATATCTGACAAAGGCGGAATCCTCCACTGTTACTCAGAAGATTACAACTATGCAAAACGAGCTTTGGATTTGAATCTTTATGTCTCTTTTGCCGGTAACGTTACATACCGTAATGCAAAAAATCTTCATGAAACTGCAGCAAGACTGCCTCTCGACCGTATTCTTATTGAGACAGAAAGCCCCTTTATGGTTCCTTCCCGATACAAAGGAAAACGGAACAAACCTGCTTACTTAAGCGAAGTTGCAATTGCCATTGCTGAAATCCGCGGTGAACCGCTTGAAGAAGTGGCTCCTGCATTGTATGAAAACAGCTTAAGAGTTTTTGGGTTGTCTGAATAAGCTGAGGTTTTTTCAAAGACAATAATGAAAAAGCATATACACCTATACCATCCGGTAACCATAGGCTCTTTAACCCTTTCCGGCAATCTTTTTCTGGCACCTCTCGCCGGATTTACCGATCAGGCATTTCGTTCCCTCTGCGTAAAAGAGGGAGCAAATCTCACATTTTCTGAGATGGTCTCTGCCGAAGGTCTTGCCCGAAATAGTGAAAAAACCAAAACTCTTCTCACCCGGGCAGAAAATGAGAAAATCTTTGCCGTCCAGCTCTTCATGAAAGATGCAGATACTGCAATGCGCGGACTTCCGGCTGTAATAGAATACGCTCCGGATATAATTGATATTAACTGCGGCTGTCCGGTCCCCAAAGTCGTTAAAACAGGTGCGGGATCCGCCCTATTAAAATCTCCCGAGACAATTTATCAAATAGTTCGCTCCCTCAGGAGTGGAACAGATATTCCTATCACCGTAAAAATCCGTTCAGGGTGGGACAGTAACAGCATAAACTTCCTTGAAACTGCTGATGCAGCATATCAGGGGGGTGCGTCAATGATCACACTGCATGCGCGTACCAGGGTTCAGGGGTATTCCGGCACTGCAAACCTTGAGCATATTAAAACCTTAAAAAAATCAACCTCCGTCCCTATTTTTGGTTCTGGAGATCTTTTCTCTCCTGCAGCAGCTCTGCAGATGATTAAAGATACAGGGGTAGACGGCATCATGTTTGCCCGGGGTGCAATTGGAAATCCATTTATCTTTTCAGAGACCCGCCACCTTCTAGAAACCGGGAATATGCCGTCTGAGACTTCAAAAGAGACCCGTGCAGCAGCTTTCCTCGGCCATCTTGATGAATCCATAATTCTGAAGGGAGAAAACGCCGCCTGCAGGGAAATGCGCAAACATGCGGGTTCCTATATTAAGGGATTTCCCGGAGCTTCTGTGATTAGGAGGGAGATTGTAAAGGCCTCTACCAGAAAGGATTATGAGCGGGTTTTATCCGATTGGGTGGGTTAGATTAGACATTCAAACTAATATAACACCTTTTCATCCCACCGCCTTTGGATCAGTTATTCTGGTAATTGACCAAACATAAACAGAATGATACTTTTACATCTACACTTAGGGGGCTTATAAACTTGAAAGTTCTAGTATTAGGATCAGGCGCAAAAGATCATGCCATAGCGTGGATGTTTTCAAAAAGCAGAAGAATTGCCGGACTATTTTGTGCACCAGGTAATGCAGGAACAGCACTGCTTGGGACCAATTTACCTGATATTAACCCAGCAAATCCTCAAGCAGTAGCAAATGCATGCAAAAAACATG
>Ga0307988_1001600_pt1 | contig 12475 bp, 2 predicted proteins | sample EllFjometagen183_FD_203166 | JGI IMG/M metagenome (GOLD analysis project Ga0307988, IMG submission 203166) | Marine microbial communities from Ellis Fjord, Antarctic Ocean - #183 | ecosystem: Environmental > Aquatic > Marine > Unclassified | place: Southern Ocean | collected 2014-10-08 | reverse complement strand
TGGGACAGTGTAACAGGAGACACAACACAAATAATTGCAATAATTGATACTGGAGTTGACTGGGATCACCCTGATTTGGATGACAATATCTGGACAAATTGGAATGAAATCCCGAATAACGGGATTGATGATGATAATAATGGATACATTGATGATACACGAGGCTGGGATTATATAAACAACGACAATAACCCAAACGATGATAATTCCCATGGTACTCATGTTGCTGGAATAGCCGCAGCTGAAGGTAATAATGGTATTGGTATATGCGGTGTGGCATGGAATGCTCAAATTATGCCAGTTAAAATGCTACAAAGCTCTGGATCAGGGAATTCCTCTGATTTTGCTAGTGCCATTGAATATGCTTCTGATAATGGAGCAACTGTTATTAACATGAGTTTGGGGAGTTATGGGGAATCATTGACTGTGAAAACTGCATGTGAAAATGCGTATGCCGGAACAGGTGATGGTGAAGGAAGTATGCTGGTTGCTGCTGCTGGGAATGATCACAAACGAATTGGGCCAAACCCATGCTATACCTACCCGTATGCACCCATGTTTCCAGCATCCTATTCATGGGTGTTGGGTGTAATGGCAAAAGATGCAGGTCCTTGTCATGGTTTTTCCAATTGGGATTTTGACGGCTCTATTGCCTTTGATGGATTTAATTATGAAATCCAAGCCAAAGGAGTAGGAATAATAAGTTGTAAACCCAATGGGAGCTATTGGAATAAAAGTGGTACCTCGATGGCTGCCCCAGAAGTTGCTGGTACCGTTGCATTGATGCGTCAGCACCACCCAGATGACAGTGGAGAGCAAATTTTTGCCAAACTCATTCAAGGAGCTAATTTGGGATTAATTGATATATACAGCAGTTTGACAACTTCACTAGTTCCAGAACTTTTCTATATAGATTATACAATTGTAGATACATTACCGGGCTGTGATAATGATGGTGTTGCTGATGCAGGCGAAACTATTCAGGTTTATTTTACAGTTAAAAATGCGGGTGGTCAAGCCGATAGTGTATGGACAAAGATTAGGTTTGGTGAATTTGAAGATCCTTCTGTAGCTAATATAATTGATAGTACAAGTTTTATTGGAAGTATGTCAGCTTATTCTACTATGACAGGGGAGGCTGATCCTTTTATAATTCAAATTGATTCTAATGTAGCTCATAACCGTGATATTGCTTTTGAATATGAAATAGGCTGTAAAAACTCAATTAATACTATTAAAAATGATTTAATTATTGAGATTGAAAATGGTGAAGAATTAACCGGAATATTTAACGATACCTTAACATTAACTCCTGACAAACTATGGATTGTATCAAGTAGTTTTTTAATCACTCCAACAGGTGTCTTAAATATTCTTCCCGGCACAGAGTTATTGATAACATCACCATTATTAAATGATGGAAAAATAATCGCTATTGGTAAAAAAGATAGTCTTATAAATATTAGTGGTACTTCTTATATATCAAAAATGGCTGTCAGGGGAGAAATAAATATAAAGTATGCTAATATTAATTTGAAAATAACAAGACAAGTAGGAAATTTAGAATTTTGTTACATGAACTTCAATGGAGCGTATCCAGGCTTTTATGAAACTCAATTATACATAAAGGATTGTGAATTAAAGAATTGTGGAAGATTAGCTTGGTCAACAGAAAATACTTATTTTAGATGTAATATTGAGAGTTTTGAACGTCTTTTTGAAACACAGAACTATCGAGACGAGTTTTGTTATAATAACCTTAGTAATTATCAATGTTTAGCTTCTGGCACTATCAAACAACATCCTAATTTTGTTGGCACAAATAATATATTTGATAGTTATAAAAAGATATGCTATTACACTGCTACAGGATTATATTATCAGGAGATACCAAATCAGTATTGGGGTACAAGTGACTCATCACATATAGAAGATAAAATATACGATTTTCTTGAAAATCCTACTTGCAGTAGAATAATATTTAACCCATATTTAGAGCAACCCACCGATTCTGCACATGGATGTGTCTGGAAAGTAGAAATTGATGAAACTGACCCTCAAGCTGAAATACTTAACCCTTTAGGTTCGGGAACATACAAATTTGATGTGTATTTTAACCGGGCAATGGACACATCCTATACACCATTGCTCACATTTGGAGTGCGTGAACCCCTTACTCAACATATTGTTGCTGATAGTTCCATTTGGAGTGCTGATTCAACTATATGGACTGCCTATCGAACAATTGACATGACAACAGGTGATGGTATTCAAAGAGTTAGAGTATATGGAGCAAGAGATAATGAACGATTTGAGATCCCAATAGAGGATTCAAGGTTTGAGTTTGTAATACAAGCAGCATCAGCAGCATCAATTCAATTTATTGCAACACCAGGTATTGGTAAAGTAGAGATGGAATGGCCACCGACACCTACAGAAGATGCTTTGGGCTATAACCTATATCGTTCCTATAATATAACTGACTCAACCTTTAGTGATACATTAAGAATTAATAATGAATTAATACTCGATACAGTTTTCATTGATTACAATGTCATCCCCGACACTACCTATCACTATCTGTATAAAACACTGGGAACAGATATGGTGGAAACGGATTTTTCCAAAAAAGTTACAGCCACCCCATTTGATGCCGCCAACGGTGATGCAAATGGTGATTTAGCTGTTAATGTACTTGATATAACCACAATCGTTTCCTACATGCTCAACCAAAACCCATCACCTTTCCTCTTCGATGCAGCTGATGTTAACTATGATAACGAGATAAATGTATTGGATATAATTGGGTTGGTGCAGTTGATAAACGGAGGGAAAAGTGTGTCAACCCAGCCATTACCAGAGATTAGTAATGAGGTTGCATATTACCACTTAAACGGCAGTAAGCTAAGAATTGAAAGTAAGGGGAATGTTGCTGCTTTACAGTTTAGGTTAAAAGTTAAAAGTGGAAGGTTAAAGGTTAAAAGTAATCTTGACGATCTGAGGATATTTTCAATTGCCCAAGGTTTTGAGTTTGCATATAGTGAAGTAGGGGGTGAGATAATTGGAATCCTTTACAGTTTAAGTGGCAGAGAGATACCTGAAGGAATAACAAACTTGTTTAGGTTCGAAGGAGTCGATATTAACAATATCGAAATAACTGAAATAATTGGTGGTGACCTAAGTGGCAAATATGTTCCTGTTCTAAAAAAAGGCACAAACTCCATTGTTTTTGCCACGGATGCAGAATTGCAAGCAAGTCCAAATCCATTCAGCTATTCAACTCAAATAAACTACACAGTGCCTGAGAATGGAATAGTTGAAATTAATTTGTTTGATATAAGTGGTAATGAAATTAGTAAGTTAGAGAATACTTTCAAAAATGCAGGCAACCATAGCATTAATTGGAATGGAGTTAATGATAAAGGACAGTTGCTCAAATCTGGTATTTACTTGCTTCAGCTAAAAGTGAAGTCTGTTTCAGGTAATAATTATAATAAGGAAATAAAGGTTGTTTTGACAAAGTAAATGAACTAACATTCAACTAAAATTATTGATATGAAGAAAATACTAAACCTAATTGTAAGTATAATACTTTTCACAAGTGTTATCGGACAGGATTTCAAATCCCCACTGGACCATACTCAGGGTATTAGATACAAATCTGATGAGCTTCTGGTAAAGTTCAAGGATGATGTTCAAATAGTACCATCAAACAAAAATTCCTTTGCTCAAACAGGAATACAGTCGATCGATAATATTCTAGTTGATTCCGAAGTGATCAGTATAGATAAGCTTTTTGCTAATTCAAAAAAAGTAAGTAATCGACAAACAATTACTTTCCCTGATGGTACAAGTAAAAAGGTTCCGCAGTTTTTTAATATTTACTTGTTAAAGACCACTGGTAAAGTACCTGTTGAAAATATTGTTGAACAATTGAACACCCAAACGGAAATAGAATATGCAGAGGTAAATGGAGAAGTATATATTGAAGATTTTATTCCCGTTTTAGAAGTCCTTTCCAACGATGAATTATCAAGTAAAAAGGGGGGTAGTTCACGATCCACTATCCCAACTCCAAACGACCCATTGTATGATAATCAGTGGTATATTCCAGAGGTAAAAGCCGATTCATTATGGGAAACAACTACAGGTGATACAACAGAGGTTATTTCCATACTTGATACAGGAGTCGATTATCTGCATCCAGATTTAACCAATAAGATATGGACAAACTATAATGAAATCCCTGACAATGGTATTGATGATGATAACAATGGATATATTGATGATACAAGAGGCTGGGATTTTGTGAATCAGGATAATGACCCCAAAGATGATAACAGTCATGGTACTCATTGTGCAGGTATTGCAGGTGCAGAAGTCGACAACGGAATTGGTATTGCTGGAGTGAGCTGGGGAGCCAAAATAATGCCCGTGAAATGTTTTCAGAGTAATGGATACGGGTATTATTCACAGATAGCTGAGGCCATTTGGTATTCGGCCCAAAATGGGGCAACGATATACAGTTGCAGCTGGGGTGGACCAGGAGAATCAATCACTATTAGATTAGCCTTAGAGTATGCTTATTCAACAGGTCTAATCGTTGCCGCATGTGGAAACTCAGGATATAAAACTGACCTTCCTTGTCCCCCATGGCCGCCGACTGTTCCGATGTTCCCGGCATGTTATAATTGGGTGCTGGGAGTTGAAGCTACGGAGCCTTCCCAGTGGAATGCATTCTTCTCCAATTTCGACCCGACTGGTCCAGTTGTTTCAGATGGAAGACCTTATGGAAGTATGTACTATAACTATGATGATTACAATTATGAGATGCGGGCTCCGGGTGTTTCCATTTTAAGTACTGTCCCGAATGGTGGATATCAGTACTACAATGGAACATCAATGGCTTGTCCGATAGTTGCCGGATCTATTGCGCTGATGAAGAGTTATGATTCCACACTCACTAATGAGGAGGTTTTCGCAAAATTAATACAACCTGTCAAAATAAATAAGCTACAGGCAGGCGTACTCGATATTTACAAATGTACGTTGACAGATCCTCCTCCAGATATGTACTATAAAGGATATTCAATCACTGATACGCTGGATGGAGATAGTGACGGAAGACCTGATGCCGGCGAGACTTTGGAAATCTATATTACTGCTAAAAACGCTGGAGGATTGGGGACAGGAATTTGGGGAAAACTTCGTTTTTCAACTTATGAAGACACTACAACTGCTGTGATTCTTCAGGATTCGTGCGGATTTGGTAGCATTTCACCATATGCCACAAAACAATCCGATAATCCAATTTTAGTTAAGATTGATTCAAATGTTGTTAATGCACGAATAATTTGTTTTGAAATTTTAATTATGGATAGTACATCCAGTGGAATCGATACCTTAGTTTTACCATTACAAATGACGATAGAACATGGAATCGAAATAAAAGGATTCTATTCTTATTTACACCTATATCCCAACGCATATTATCTTGTTACAGAACCTGCTATTATTGATACGCTGATTGTTGATCCAGGCGTAATTATCAGATTCTCTAGTGGTTGGTTAAGCGTCGTTTCCAAATTTATTTCATCGGGTACTGCAGATAGTATGATTACATACAAGGCTTCTCCAGGATCTGTTTTAAGTGGGATAACACTAGCAAACACATGTAATTCATCGATTAATTACTGCATCTTCGAGGATGGAGGAAAAGTTGATTTTACAGTAATTGAGGGTGCAAAAACAATTTATAATTCCATCTTTAGATTAAATAGTTATATGAGATTGTTTGAGTCGTCTCAAACAGCTAATTGCGAATTGAAGTACAATGTTTTTTGTAATAATGTCAAACCTTATTATAATGGTTATTACTTACTTGATATCTGGAATCCTGTTTCCTTTAAATACAATGTTGTTTCAAATAATGAAGTCCCGAACAGGGCACCATTGGGCGTTTATATTTGGCCACAAACCACTCTTGATTCTATAACACATAATGTTTTCATGGGCAATAATAATTACGATTTTGCTGCACCTCAGGGGCTCGCTGTTTATCATATTTCCGATAATTATTGGGGAACACAAGATAGTAATGTAATCAGGAGTCATATTCTGGATTATTTTGAAGATCAGACAAGAGCTGTACTTGAACCAAAAGACATTCTAATTGCACCCCCAGCAGAGTGCCACGGCGTAGTCTGGAAAGTTTTGATCAATGGACAGAACCCTCAGGATCTCAATCAACCCATCACCCTTGGAGCAGGTTCTGCGAAATTTGACGTTTACTTTAACCGTCCTATGGATACAACAGTCATGCCTTTCGTTACATTTGGAGTTAGATTTCCTTTTACTCAGAATGTAATACAGGATTCAGCGCAATGGAGCAATAATAACACCATATGGACTGGATACTTTACAGCAGGGTTAAAGACCGGGGATGGAACTAATACAGTAAGGGTCGCATATGCAGAAGATTTGGATCATTTTGAAATTCCAATTGAAAATAGTCGATTCAGTTTTAACGTACAGGTTGCTGGATCTCAGTCCATCAATTTTATAGCTACTCCTGGAATTGGAAAAGTCCATCTCGAGTGGCCATACATTGATTCATTGAATACATTAGGATATAACATGTACCGATTTGCAAAAATCACCGATACTATATTCTCGGATACAATAAAAATTAATAGTGAATTAATTAACGATACTCTATATTTTGACTATGCGGTGTCACCAGAGACAGAATACAGGTATATGTACACCATGTTAAGTACTGATTTCGCAGAAAGCGATTATTCAAAAGTTGTTTCCGCTACTCCATTTGATGCTGCCAATGGAGATGCAAACGGTGATTTGGCTGTAAATGTGCTCGATATAACCACCATTGTATCCTACATGCTAAACCAAAACCCATCACCCTTCCTATTCGATGCCTCCGATGTAAACTATGATAATGAAATTAATGTGTTGGATATAATAGGGTTAGTGCAGTTAATAAATGGTAAAAAATCGGTTTCTGCACAGCCTTTGCCAGATGTGAGTGATGAAGTGGCGTATTATCTATTTGAAGGAAACAAGCTGAGGTTAGAGAGTATGGGGAATGTGGCTGCGTTACAGTTCAAGTTAGAAGTTAGCAGTCATAAATCTGGAGTGAGGAGTCAGGAGTTGGAACTGCTTGATAATCTGAAAATCTTTTCATTAGTTCAAGGCTTCGAATTCGCTTACTCAGTTGTTGATGATCACATAATTGGAATTTTATATAGCTTAGGTGGAAGAGAAATGCCTGAAGGAATAGACCAGTTATTTAGGTTTGAGGGAGTAAATGTTAATTATATCGAAATATCCGAAATATTTGGTGGCGATTTGAATGGTAATTATGTTCCTATTCTTAAAAAAGGAACAAACTCAATTGTGTTTGCTACAGATGCTGAATTACAAGCCAGTCCAAATCCATTCACTTTTTCAACTCAAATAAACTATACCGTTCCTGAAAGTGGTATTGTAGAAATAAACTTGTATGATATTAGTGGCAATGAGATTGGTAAAATTGAGAACACTTTCCAAAATGCAGGAAAACATAGCATTAACTGGAATGGTACCAATGAAGTTGGTCAACAGCTTAAATCAGGAATTTATTTAATACAGCTGAAGGTAAAATCAGTATCAGGTAATTCTTACAGCAAGGAGGTAAAGGTTGTGCTTACTAAATAGTTGGAGATGAAAATGATTTGAGATAATAATATCTATTTGAAAATATCAACACTATGAAAACATTAACATTCATATTTGTACTAATTCTATTGGGAACAGGAGTTCTCGTTGCCCAATCTAACTTCCATAACGTACATTATCTCGATCCATACAACCCTGATTATGTTAAGGGAGAGGTGTTGGTTAAATTTAAGGATAATGTTCAGGTTGAGACATCATTTAAAAGTGGTGTGGCAAAAACTGGCCTTTCTTCTGTAGATAAAGTTCTGGAACCTTATCAAACCGAAGCAATTGAAAAAGTATTTAAAGAAACCCGTGAGCAACGAAGCAGAAAGACAGTACGTACTATCCGTGATTTCAAAGGCAATGAAATTGAAGTCCCTGCATTATTCAACATCTACAAATTAAAATTTGACACTATTTGGGATGCGAAGCAAATAATTGAAGAACTCCAAAAAGATGAAAACATTGAATTTGCCGAAGCCAACTACCTTGTTTATACAAGTGAAGTTATGGAAAGTGGTATTGTTCCTAATAAGCTACCAACTCAAACACCACTACATTCAAACACAGGAAACAGAGATACAGAACCCAACGACCCATTATATTTAGATGGAAGCCAAGCATATCTTGATGCCATTAATGCCCCAGCAGCATGGGATAGTGTAACAGGAGATACTACCCAAATAATAGCAATAATAGATACAGGTGTAGACTGGGATCACCCAGATTTAGATGATAATATCTGGACAAACTGGAATGAAATACCTGACAATGGAATTGATGATGACAACAATGGATATATTGATGATACCAGAGGTTGGGACTACATCAACAACGATAATGATCCCAATGATGACAATTCTCACGGTACACACGTAGCAGGTATTGCAGCAGCAGAAGGCAACAATGGCATAGGAATTTGTGGTGTAGCCTGGAATGCAAGGATAATACCTATAAAAATGTTACAAAGTTCTGGATCAGGAAATTCCTCTGACTTTGCAAGTGCCATTGAATATGCCTCTGACAATGGAGCAACTGTGATCAATATGAGCTTAGGGTCTTATTATCCTTCGCAAGTAGTTGAAAGTGCATTAGCAAATGCCTATGCAGGAACAAGTTATGGCAACGGAAGCATGCTTGTTGCGGCGGCAGGCAATGATGGTAATTGTATCTGTAATGATTGTTTACCACTTTGTGCTACTATGTTTCCCGCCGGATGGAATTTTGTGTTGGGTGTAATGGTGAATGAAAGTTGGTCAAATCTTGACCCAACGGGTCCAATAATTTACACTCATCAAGATGGATATAACTACGAGATTAAAACACACGGGAGTAATATTACAAGTACCAAACCCGGTGGTAACTACTGGGGAAAAACTGGAACTTCAATGGCATCACCCATTGTTGCTGGTGCAGTTGCATTGATGAGACAGAATGAGCCGGAGCAAAATGGTGAAGAGATTTTTGCTAAGATAATACAGGGGGCAAATGGTAATTTACTTGACATTTATGGAAGCCTTGTAATAGATCTTGAACCTGATCTGTATTTTCTTGATTTCACAATTATTGATACCTTATCAGGAGGTGATGGAGATAATCAGCCAGATGCTGGAGAAACCATTCAATTATATTTCACCGTTAAGAATGGAGGCGGTCAGGCTGACAGTGTATGGTCTAAAATCAGGTTTGGCGAATTTGAAGATCCTTCTGTTGCCACTATTCTTGATAGCACATCTTATATTGGAAGCATGTCAGCCTATTCGACGATGACAGGGGTACTCGACCCATTTCACATCGAAATTGATTCGGAGGTTGTACATAACCGAGATATCGTGTTCCAATATGAGATTGGCTCAAAAGAGAGCAATTCGATTTTTGGAGAAATAATTCTGACTGTTCAAAACGGCGCCGAACTTGGCGGTTTTTATACCTCAAATGTTTATCTAACTGCGGACAGGATATATTATGGGACTCAATCTATTGTTATTGATTCAGATGACACTCTTTTTATTGATCCCGGGGTAACGATTTTAATGGGTAGTGGGAAGGCGATTAATATGTACGGAACAATAATAGCAAATGGAAAAAAGGATAGTCTGATAACATTTTCTTCCTACGAGCAAGGGTGGGAAAAAATTATTTTAGAAGATGGAGAGATAGATTTTGCTGTTTTTGAAAAATTAACTGGTAATTTCATATTTACAGCTGACGACCCAAATTTGACTATTTCGAATACTTTATTCCATAATAATTATCCCTATAATTTTTTTCGGACACCGAGATGTATTTTCAAGTATTGTAATATTTTAAATAATGCTCCAGGATCTCAACTTGCTTGGGATTTTCAAAACTTAAAATTTGAGCATACTAATGTAATTAGCAATTCTGGGGGAGGGGGTATATCTCCAATTATGTGCAGTAATGGAAGTACTCAATATTATGTTGGTAATAATATCTTTAATAATCAAAATTTCAACCTAAAAGGAGATCCTTATAATTCTACATCACTTACTACTTTTAATTCAAATACTTACTATGGAGGTTTTTCAGAAGATTATGTTAAAAACCTTACAGTTTATGATTACTTTGATGATTCTAACTATGGAATTTTAAATATTGAGAACAACTCCTCTATCCCTGATTCTGAAAGCCATGCTATAGTTTGGAAAATTGACATTAATGATATTCTAATTCATATTTATGACAATCCCTACAATTTACTTTCTGGTCTTGGAGTAGTTGGAGCCGAGACTATCAAATTCGATGTTTATTTCAACCGTCCGATGGACACCCTGGTTACACCACTACTCAGCTTTGGAGTCAGGGAACCCTATATTCAGCACATAATTAATGATAATGCAAACTGGAGTTCAGATTCATTGGTCTATACTGCTTATTATACTGTGACTCCATCAACAGGTGATGGCATACTGCGGGTTCGTGTTGCTGAAGCTCAAGATACCGACCATTTTGAAATACCTATCGAGGATACCCGATTCGAGTTTGTTATCCAGGCAGCTGGGGCTGCCTCACTTGAATTTTATGCTACTCCGGGTATCGGCAAAGTTGACCTTGAATGGCCACCTGCAGATGTGGAAGACCTGATGGGTTACAATATGTACCGATTCTATAACCTGACAGATTCAACTTATAGTGATACCACCCTAATCAACCCAGTCCTTATTTTGGATACACTTTATACTGATTTCAATGTTATTCCTGATACTACCTATCACTATCTGTTCAAAACCCTTCGTACCAGTATGTCGGAAACCGATTATTCCAAAAAGATTATTGCCACCCCATTCAATGCAGCCAACGGCGACGCCAACGGAGATTTAGCAGTCAATGTGCTGGACATAACCACAATTGTTTCCTTCATGCTCAACCAAAACCCCTCACCATTCTTATTCGATGCTGCAGATGTAAACTATGATAATGACATTAACGTACTTGATATTATTGGATTAGTACAGTTAATAAACGGGGGTAAAAGTGTGTCAACCCGCCCATTACCGGAGATTAGCAATGAGGTTGCGTACTATTACCTCAACAGCAATAAGCTAAGTATTGAGAGTAAGGGAAATGTGACTGCGATGCAGTTTAAGATAAAAGAAAAAAGAAAAAAGAAAAAAGAAGGTAACTCACTTGAAGATTTAAGAATATTCTCCCTACAACAAGGCTTCGAATTCGCTTACGCAGTTGTTGATGATCATATTCTCGGAATCCTTTACAGTTTGAGTGGAAGAGAATTACCGGAAGGAATAACAGCTTTATTCAGGTTTGAAGGTGTTGATATAAGTGAAATAGAAATAACAGAAATATTCGGAGGTGATTTGAGTGGGGATTATGTACCGATTCTTAAAAAAGGCACAAACTCAGTTGTGTTTGCAACAGATGCTGAACTAACAGCCAGTCCAAATCCATTCAGTTATTCAACTCAAATAAACTACATAGTCCCAGAAAACGGAATAGTTGAAATTAGATTATTTGATATGACCGGAGCTGAGATTAACAAACTTGAAAATACTTTTAAAAACTCAGGTAAACATAGCATTAACTGGAACGGAACCAATGATAGAGGACAGCTGCTAAAATCGGGTATCTATCTGCTTCAGTTGAAAGTAAGATCATTATCAGGTAATTCTTATAACAAGGAAGTCAAGGTTGTAATGTCAAAGTAGTTTGATATGAAAATGATTAGAAAAAATTGCAGAATGACAAAAAATAATGCTGTCATATTGAGGAAAGCTTTCCCGATTTTTCATCGGGATTGCGACGAAATATCTCCTGAGAACCGACCTGCTGCCCAGGAGATTTCTCCTTGCAGTCGAAATGACAATAAAGTTTATAACGATTTTAAAATAACAATACCATGAAAACATTAACCTACATATTTGCAATAATTCTGTTGGGAACAGGAGCACTCAACGCCCAATCCAACTTCCACAACATCCATTATTTGGATCCTTACAACCCTGAGTTTGTAAAAGGGGAGGTGTTAGTAAAGTTTAAGGATGAGGTTAAGGTTCAGACTTCTATCAGGAGCGATATTGCCAAATCTGGAGTCAGCACAGTGGATATTATACTTGAACCATATCAATTGGAATCAATTACCAAAGTCTTCAAAGAAACTCGCGAACAACGAAGTAGAAAAACCACCAGAACTATTCGTGACTTTAAAGGAAACGAAATAGAAGTCCCTGCATTATTCAATATCTACAAACTAAAATTTGACACAATTTGGGATATAGAT
>Ga0307988_1001599_pt1 | contig 12484 bp, 7 predicted proteins | sample EllFjometagen183_FD_203166 | JGI IMG/M metagenome (GOLD analysis project Ga0307988, IMG submission 203166) | Marine microbial communities from Ellis Fjord, Antarctic Ocean - #183 | ecosystem: Environmental > Aquatic > Marine > Unclassified | place: Southern Ocean | collected 2014-10-08 | reverse complement strand
CGATAGTGAAATTTGTTCTGTATTGAGCAATTCTCTCACTGGTCTCTTCATTAAAAAGTGAATCTCTAATTATTGAACATTTATTTTGATACAAATATGCTTTTTGATAATCATGAATATCTAAGTATCGTTCAGACATCAACTCATAAACATCTCCGATAACATCTCGAGCCTTGATCTCTCTTGCAACTTCCAAACTTTGTCCTAAATGATAATCAACCTGCTTATAATCCTTCTTTAAAAGAAAGATATTGCCTAGATTTTTTGAAGTGTTAGCATAACCGTATTTATCAGACACTTTTTGTTTAAATACAAGTGCTTTTTGATAATTGTACAATGCCTCATCGATCTTTCCCTGTTCTTCGTAAACAACCGCTATATTATTCAAACTTATCGCAATTCTTTTTTCATCAACATTCTCTTCATTAATTTTCAGGGCTTCATAGAGATATCTTAACGCACATTCATAGTCTTCTAAGTGCAAATATATGTTTCCAATATTATTTAAAGTAGATTGCGTGCTTTTATTACTCTTTCGTTTATATTCTAAAGATCGTTGATACATCTCTAATGCTTTTGTGTAATCACTAATCCTAACATAAATATTACCGAGATTATTTAGGGTTGATTGAATCTTTGGATCATCTGTTTTTTCTCTGATATTTAGTGAATTGAGAAAATTTTTCATTGATTCATCATACAATCCTAAACGAAAATAAACACTTCCAAGATTATTGTATGATAATGATTGTCTCTTTTGGTCTTCTAGTGCAATAAATATCCCTAATGATCTAGTATAATAATCCAGAGCATTAGAGAAATCTCCGGTGTACCAGTAAATATGACCAATATTATCATATACATTTGCAATATCACGATCTGATTTTAATCTTCTAAAAATATCCAAAGCTAGTTGATAGTTTTCAAGAGCTTGATCATAATCATAAGTTTTTCTAAAAACATGCCCGATATTGTTCAAAGCATCTGCTTTCCCTTCTTCATCATTAATTTTCTTTGCAAGTTCAAAAGATTGAGCAGCACAATCATAAGCGATCTCAGGATTAATTCGTATATAAAGCAAGGAAAGTTTATTCAACACAGTAATTCTGTCTTTACCACTAACTTCATTCAGAACTGCTTCCAGACTATCAATTTTAGAAATTGACATCAGCTTAGTAGAAAGGATTATCAATATTAGAAATATGAGATACTTCTTTCTATGCAAAATTCCTCCTAAAAATTATTCATTAATGTTGAAGATCAGGCTAAATGCAACTCCTTCATTTCTTTCGATGATTAAATCAGCTTCTAATTGCAATTGTAATATTTCAACAAGACGCATACCAAAGGAACTTAGGTCGGTCATATCAAAATCTTTGGGCAAGTCAACACCATTATTCCATACTGTCAAATGCAATTTCCCGTTATCTAGCTTATTCATAGAAATTTTAATTATGCCCTGTTTGTCTTCTGGAAATCCATATTTCAAAGCATTTGTAATCAGTTCATTTATAATCAATCCGCATGGGATTGCAGTAGAAATATTCAAATTAATATCATTGATATCTAATTCATAACTAATTCTATTACCACTAATATTAAGAGAAGCGAACAAATTTTTGATAAGTGATTCAGCATATTCCCTGAAACTTATTTCTGAAAGATTATCTGATCGATATAGTTTTTCATGAACAAGAGACATAGATTTAACACGATGCTGACAATTACGGAATAATTGAATAGCATATTCATCATCAACATAAGATGCTTGTAACTTTAACATACTTGAGATTATTTGAAGATTATTTTTTACACGATGATATATTTCTTGAAGCATTACTTCTTTCTCACGAAGCTGAGATTTAATTTTTTCTTCAGCTTTTCTGATATCTGTTATATCTACAAAAATACCGATCGCACCAATAAAATCCTCATTTTTATTCAGTGGACTAGCTGTTACTGAGATAAGTCTTTTTTCCCCGTCTTTGCGAATAATTTCCACTTCATACTTTGAACTTAGACCTTTAATCCGGTTATCAGTCTCCAATTGAAACCGTTTAAAATCGTTTGCTGAGACTAATTTTTTAAAGTTCATATTCTCGAAATCTTTATCAGGATAACCAAATATTTTTCTCGCAGCTTTATTAGTGAAAGTTAAATTCTCAGATTCATCGGCAATAACCATACCTTCTTCAATAGATTCAACCAAATATTTGTATTGTCCTTCACTCTCAATAATTCTATGGGCAGCATTTCTACAATCTGTTATGTCGGTTGCTGTTCCTAAAACTACAACCAAACCATCTATTATTGTACGAGAATTCAAGATCTCTATCCATCTTACTTTGCCTTGTTTAGTAATAATTTTGAAGTCATACTGTTGGATAACATCCTCACCCTTAATTCTATCAAATCCTCTTGACATAACCTTCTCTTTATCCTCGGGATGAACAATATCAAAGAATTTTTTAGTAAGTAGTTCCTTTTGTGAGTAACCTGTCATTTTTGAAGTAGTAGGATTAACATATGTAAATCTACCTTCCATATTGAAGGTGAACACAGAAATTGAAATATTCTCTGTTAGTTGTCTGAATTTATGCTCACTATCAATTAACTTATCCTCAGTTTCTTTTCTAATGCTGATATCATTAATTTTTTTCCTATACAAGAAGAATAAGAAAGCCAAAACAATTGAGCCGAAAATCAAACCAAGAACTAAGATTGTAGTAATACGTTTTTGATATTTTCTACTCTCTTGTAAACTATTTATCTTTGCTTCTTGATTCTCGATCTCAAATTGATTTTGGATAGTTGCAATTTTCTGAATTTTTTCTTCAGAATAAATTGAATCATGAATTACTTTATGTAACTCTAAAAATTTAAACGCCCTTTTATAATCTCCAATTGCTGCATAATACAGTGAAAATGATTCGTAGTTATCAGAGATGAGGTCTGTTAAGGCTATTTCTTCTGCTAATTCTAAACTTTTTAAAAGATATTTATTTGCTTTTTCATATTGTTCTAAAACTAAATATGTAGAACCAAGCAGGTTGCAAGTATGGGCAACACCCTCAGGAATATTTGTTTCTTCAAATAGTGCCAGAGCCATGAAGTTATAATTAATTGATTCTATATAGTTTTCTTCTAATTTATATATATTAGATAAGTTATTATAACAAAATGCCATCCCATATTTATCATTAATTTTCCTCATACTACTTAATGCTTGCTCCAAAAAATCAGTAGCTTTATCAAATTCTTCTGAAGCTATGTGAACTAATGCAATGTTGTGAAGAATTTTTGAGATTCCTGCTTCATCACCAGATTCTTGTCTATTTTGTAATACAATTTCATAGTACTGAAGTGCGTGAGTATAATCTTCTAAATTTAAATATATATTCCCAAGATTATTAAGAGCGCTTGTTAAATAATCTGTTTCATTTGAAAATTCAAATATTTTTATAGCCTTTAATGCAAATTCTAAAGCCAAAACATATTCGGCCAATTGGGTTTTTGCTATTGCTATATTTAGTAAGGATACACCAGTTCCCTTACTATATGAAATTGATTCTGCCAATTTAAGCGCACTATTATATTCACTGAAAGCTTCTTGATAACTTCCAGAATACTCAAACGCTACTCCCAATTGGTTTTTATAATCAACCATCTCTTCATCATTTTTGGCAAATTTAACTGCTAATTTAGCATATTCAGCACTCTTGTCTGAAGAAATATTCAGATATTCTGTAGAAAGTCGAATACTAATTTTACCCTTGTCTGCATTTGGCTCGTTCAGTGCAATAGTTAAACTATCGATGACAGATGCAGAAACAGATAAACAAATTGTAATCATCATAATAATAAATAATATTTTTTTCATTTTATTAATTTCATTTCCTCTATTTAATAATTAATTGAAAAATCTTGGATTGATGGAAGTGTCAAATAAATAATTATTTTTTAGATAAATACTCAATTATCGTCCTGGCACTTTTTTCACCAATTCCCTTTACGCTCATTAATTCAATAATTGAAGCTTTTCCAATATTTTCTACAGAACCAAAATTTTTTAAAAGTGAGAATTTTGTTTGATCTCCAACTCCTGAGATACTATCAAGTTTACTTTTCAGTGTTCTCTTTTTTCTTCGTTTTCTGTGGAATGTAATAGCAAATCTGTGAGCTTCATCGCGAATTTTAACAAGAACACGTAGTGCTGATGAGTTACGTGGAAGAATAATCGAATTTTTATTATTCGGCAAAAAAACTTCTTCAATTCTTTTAGCTAAAGAAATCATTTCAATATCAGTTATCTTCTTTTCCTGTAAGATATTATATGATTTACTTAGTTGTCCTTTCCCACCATCAATTACAATTAGGTCTGGCTTTTCATTTTCCTCAATTTTTTGTAGATACCTTCTCATTGTTTCTTCCATTGAGGCAAAATCATCTTGTCCATGTACTGTTTCCATGATAAAATGCCTATAGTTTTTTTTCTTAGGTTTTCCATTTTCAAAAAAAACTAATGAAGATACTGTATCGGTACCCTGAATAGTTGAAATATCAATACAGATCATCTTCCTGGGAAGCTTCTTTAAACCAAGTTTATCCTTCAATTCTTTAATGGGAAATATGGTTCTATTACTTTTTCGTAGATATTTAAGCTTCTCTTCTTCCACAAAATTAAATGCATTCTCTTTTGCAATTAAGATCAAAGCTTTGTTATCTCCTTTCTTAGGTATTACCAGTTTATTTTTTAACCATTTATTAATTGTTACCATATCATCAGGTTCGATCTGCAAGAAAATTCTGAATGGAAGTTCTTCTAATTTTGTAGTATAATATTGCTTTAAGAAGGCTTCCATCATCTGAGATAGAGATGAACCTTCCGTGTTATCCAGAGCATAGATCTCCTTATTTAATAATTTACCCGAGAGTATCTTGAGCACAGCAACAGCGGCTTTATTCCCTTCCTGATATAGTCCTATTACATCACGGTTTTTTTCATCTGTGAAAAACATATTCTTAGATCTATTCAATTTTTGAACACTCTCGATTTTGTCTCTCAATTCTGCTGCTTCTTCAAATTTTAGTTCTGACGAGTATTTACTCATTCGTAAGGTAAGGTCATTTACAACTTCTTGATTTCTACCTTTTATAAATTGGATTAGTGCATTTACGTCTTTTCTGTACTCCTCCTTGCTAATATTTCCGATACAAGGTGCTGTACATTTTCCTAATTGGAAATTCATACAAGCTCTTTTAAAGATTGGTTCTCCATCAGGTATATTTCTTGTACAAGTTCTTATTGGGAAAATCCATTCCAGCATACGCATTGTTTTTCTTAAAGCTTTTGTGTCAGTATATGGTCCAAAATAAAAATCTTTAGAATCGTTTGCATTAAGTTCTCTTGTTACAAAAACTTGAGGGAAGGTTTCTTTAACAGTAATTTTAATAAATGGTTTTCTCTTATCATCTTTGAGTTGAATATTGTATTTTGGCTGGTGCTTTTTTATTAAATTTGCTTCAAGTTCAAATGCTTGATTTTCTGTTTTTGTTAAAATGTATTCAAGGTCGGTAATCTTGCTGATCATCTCTATTGTTTTATTATCAACGTGTGTGCCCGTAAAATATGAACGTACTCTGTTTCTAAGTACTTTTGCCTTTCCAATGTAGATGATCTTTTCTGATGCATTTCTCATGATATATACACCAGGGGTTGTAGGCAATAATTTTAGTTTTTGTTTTATAATTTCAGGAACTTTTTGTATCATTTTCTTTCCCATACATCAACTTTTATCTCAACATTAACAAATTCAATACTTTCCTAAATAATCTCTCTCATACTTAATAATTATCAAATTGAATAATTATTTACAATATCCGCAAAAGATACAAACGAAAATCCAAATAGAATGTAAACAAAAAATTGATTTTAATTTGACAACAATTAAAATCACATTATTCAGGTTACCCAAGGACACGGGATTGCCCATGAAAAAAGAAAGCAAAGCATTTGGAATTATTACAAGAAATTTGTTTGATTTAGAACCATATTATACTTTCCTAAAAAATGCAGCGGAGAACGGTCATATTGTTGATCATCTCATAATTGCATATGAAGGAGAGATTAATCAATCTGTTTTAGCCAAATTACAGGCTAAATGCCAGATTACTTTGATAAAACGTGGAGATTCACCCATTTTAAATTCATTTCTTTTTGAGCTTGGTTTAACAAAAGAAGAGGTTTATTCAATTCTAGGAACTCCCTTTAACAAAAAATATAAAATGATCGCTTATGGTACATCAAGAAATTATGTACTAATTGCAGCATTGATGCTTGGGATTAATTATCTCATGTTTTTCGATACAGATGTCTATCCAAAAATATTATCTCAATTTCATAATGGAAAATTCGATTTTATTAACATTGATTTTGTTGGTTCTCATCTAAAATATCTAAAAGAAAAAGATGTTTGCTTAACCACAAGCGATTATACAGGATATTATATAATTCCTCAAATAAATTTTCCTAACTTCAAAAAGTTACTATATGGTGTTCAGAAAGAAGGTATGTTTGATGCTGTTTCAACTAATAATATACCTGTCTCAAAAAAAAATCACTCTCAAAATATCGTTGAAACCCTTAAGGCTATTGGTGGGAATATGGCTCTTGATCTTTCAAGAATTGACATTCTTCCACCTTTCTTCTCTACCGCTTTAGTGCTTGATGATGAGTGTTTCTTGGGTCGAGGTGAAGATACACTATTTGGACCCGAGGTACATGGTGCAGGTAGATGTATGAATATTGATCTTTTTGTCTTTCATAATTGTTTTGGAGATTTCCCCAAGAAACCTGTTATCACTATTCAAAAAAACTTAGATAGATTTTTTTATGCCTGCATGGGATGGGTTATTAGAAACCCATTTTTAAATTGGATCAGAGAAAAATATTCGATCACATTCGAAGATTTTGACAAAGAAAAAAGATATGAGGCACTTTTAATAGGAAGTAAGGCGGCAGCTGAATATTTTAATGATAATAGATTTTTGAAATTACCAAGAGCCTATAAATCATCATATGAGAAATTAGGTGACGATATTAAACATTATGAAGAATTAATGTTAGTTTGGAAGAAATTAAGACAACTAATAAATAAGGAGTAAATATGCGAACTTATATGGTAATTCCAACCTATTGGACAGGACCAAATAGTGAATGGGAAGAAGGTGATAAAGTTTTTGATCATGCAACACCAGTTAGTGAAAACGGTACTCTGATTAGAACGCTTGAATCACTTCATATTCTTGAAGATACTGATTTCACCTTGATTATTATTGCAATTGCAACAAATAATAAATATGAAAAACAAATTAAAGCAAAATTAAAAGATATGCTCTCGAAAGTTGATATTCCAGTTGATACGATCTTATTTACAGAATCATCTCTCGTAGAACTTAAAAAGAAACTTTATAAAGATTATAAAGGTGAGGATATCTTGAGTTTAGATAATTATGCTCAAATAAGAAATATGTGCATTTTTATTCCTTATGTATTAGATGCGGAGATTGCATTACTGATTGATGATGACGAAATATTTGAAGATCCTAAGTTCGTTACAAAAGCAAAAGAATTTATTGGCAAGAGATTCTACGGAAATACAATTGATGGAGTTGCCGGATATTACTTAAATGAGGATAATGAGTATTATGACAAAGTCAATATTGTTCCCTGGATGACTTATTGGGATCGTTTTGGTGGGAAACGGGAGGCTTTTGACAAAATAATCGGAAGTGAGCCTCGCTTGAAGAAAACTCCATTTGCTTTTGGTGGAGCTATGGTGATACATAGAAATTTAATGAGAATTGTACCTTTTGATCCCAAAATTACTCGGGGTGAAGATACTGATTACGTAATTAATGCCCGTATCTTCGGCTTTAATTTTTATTTGGATAATACATTAGCAATAAAGCATTTACCTCCATCTAAAAAGCATCCTGTATGGAAGCGATTTCGTGAAGATATATATAGGTTTTTATATGATAAATCTAAATTTGATACACAAACAAATAAAACTAATCTTCATGAAATTAAACCCGAAGATTTTGATCCATATCCAGGTTCGTTCATGAAATCAGATCTGGGAGATAAGATCTTTAAAACAAATATTATTCTTGCCTTAAATTACCTTGCAGATGGAGATGTAGAAGCATGTAAAGGAACTATCGAGAATATCTATTTAGCAAGATATGAAGCGATTCCGCATTACAATACTTATGAAACTTATCTCGCATTTCAAAAAGAGTGGAGAACAACACTAGAACATACAAAACCGTTTGGTGATACTCTAAAAAATATCATTAAAAAGGGACAGATTATTAAATTTGATAAATACCAGATAGAAAAAAGAAAACTCTTAGAGCGAACAAGTATACATCAAAATCTTCATTTACGCGAACTTGAAATATTTAAGAATTTCACAAAAAAAGATTTAAGAAGCATCTTTTTTATCTCTGAAATAATAAACTTGAAAAAAGGTGATTTTGTATTTAGAGCAGGAGATATTGATAGTTGCTTATATTTAGTTCTGCAGGGTACACTTAATGTCATCAAAGAAAGAAAAAATTCTGATTTGGATATTATTGTTTCTAACATTGTGCAGGGAGAACATTTTAATGAAACTTCCATTTTTTTTGATTCTAAACATAAAGTTTCGATAATTGCGACATCAGATGTTGATCTTTTAAAAGTAGACAATATTGAGTTTTCTAAACTCCTAAAGAAAAATTGTGAACTTTCTTCTAAACTATTATGGATTGTCTCTAAAAAACTCAGTGAACGTTTAATGCATACAACCGAAAAATTTTCAGAAACAAAAGATCAAACTTCCGATGTATCCGATGATATGGAGAGTTAATGAAAATTTTACTAATAAATCACTTTCCGCTGCAAGGTTCAGGAAGCGGAATCTACACACTTAATATTGCTCAGGAGTTAATAAAAGAAGGTCATACAGTATTTGTAATTGATATAGATTGCGAGACAGATAACACTAATTACCCTTTTCAAAGAAGAACAATAATCTGTAAAAACGATGATATTGATCTTGATATTGACCTTGACCTCAACTTCGATCTCGATTTCAATTTTCCATGTTTTACAACTCATCCTCGAAGTTTAAATACTTATTATAATATTTCTGATGAACAAATTAAACAATATGTTAATACTTTTGTTAGAGTAACACAAGAAGTTGTTAATGACTTTGACCCAGATATTATTCATGCTCAACACCTATGGATCACTCCTTATGCTGCGCTAAAAAGTGATGTGCCCTATGTTGTAACTGTTCACGGCACAGATTTAATGGGATTTAAAAAAGATAAACGATATCATAAATATGCCTTGGAAGGAGCAAATAATGCAGCAAAGATTATTACGATTTCAAGGCAAGTTCACAATGACTCTCTGGAATTATTTAAATTACCTGAAAAAAGATTGAAGCTGAATCCAAATGGCTTTGATGACGATATGTTCCAACCTAAAAGCACAACTAAAAAAGAAATACTAAATAAGTTTGGAATTGATATTCTTCCCAGCAAATTAGTAAGTTTTGTTGGGAAGTTCACCGAATTCAAAGGTATCGATATACTCATCAAAGCAGCCCGAAAAGTAACAGATGAAATTCAGGGAGTTATCTTTGCTTTAGCTGGTGATGGACAATTAATGACAGAGATGAAGAGATTAGCGCAAGATCTAAAATTGAATAATGTTTATTTTCTTGGACATCAAACTCAAAAAGATGTAGCTTTATTATACTCAGCAGCTGATGTATCTGTTGTGCCTTCTCGTATTGAACCTTTTGGACTCGTTGCTATAGAGGCACTTGGTTGTGGTACTCCTGTAGTTGCCACAAATGCAGGTGGACTGCCTGATTTTATAAATAATGACGTTGGGCAACTTGTTGAGATGGAAAATGCAGATGCTTTGTCAGAGGCAATTATTGAGGAATTGAAAAATAATACTAAACTCACAAAAGGAAAATACGCACGAGAATATGCTGTTAAAAATTACTCATGGAAGAAAACACTACGGAATGTAATAGAAATTTATGATAAAGCGATTAATAAATAGGAAAAATTATGAATAAACTGCTACTCTTAGTTATTTTAATTATTCTTACACTGAACATTTCAGCTTTAAATCCTACAAAATATTATGAAGAGTTTTTCACCTCTTTTCTCTCTGATCCAAATTCAATCCAGAATTATCTTCCAGAAGAGACCATATATGCAGCAAATGTGTTAGGAATAACTTATGATATCAATTATCCTAAATTCTTAATTGGTAACATTCCAACCGAAAATATTCGAAAGATTCTGCTTAATGACCCAGATAAATATCAGTTAACTATTAACGATTTAGGTGAAGGTTATTCCCATCTGGAAGTAAGCATTATACATGGGAAGCTGAATTATTTTTTCAAGAATTTGCAGCTTATTTCAGAAGCAGATTATTTCACCAGAAATTGGCAAACACAGGAATCTGAGTTTTTCCGATTTCGTTTTCCTACTGGAAATCCTCCTGATCTTATTGCAGTAAAACAATTAGATGATTTTGCGAAATTAACTCTAAATACTTTGACTTGTTCATTATCGAAAGTTGAGCAATTAAAAGAAGAGAAAATAAACTACCTGTTCTGCCCTGATGAAGATACAATAGACTTGGTGACCGGTTTCAGAACAAGAGGAATATGTCTTTTGAATCAGGATTATGTTGTTTCAAGATTTCCAGCTCATTTTCATGAAGTTAGCCACATGTTGATAAACTACAGAATCCAGGAAAACCAGCTTTTCACTCACCCATTTCTATTGGAAGGATTTGCTGTTGCCATGGGTGGACGTGGCGGAAAAACCGCTGAAATTATTCTAAATATTGGACTATTCTTACAGAACTCAGGATTCGCAAACTATGAAGAACTCCTTTCTCTTGAAGGATTTATACAAATGGATGCTTCAATTTCATATCCAGTTGCCGGATTATATAATTGTTTTCTGATGAATAATCTAGATTTTGATTCTTATTTAAATTTATACAGAAAGTATGGAAATGACAACGGGAATTTTAACTCTATTCAAATTACTGAACTTCCTCTAAAATCCGACTGGGAAAAATTTCTTATAAATGCAGATTTTCAAACTATTGCCATTAATAACAAAACGAATTATTCTTCAATATTAAATACTGATTCCTTGAAAGTTGGGCAATCCAAGGAATACTTTGAATTCCATACAAAATCTCCAATAAAAATTGATTTTGAAGCTGGCAAATTCCAGTTAACTGTTTCGGGAAGATTCAAAATTACTTGTAATGAAAATGAAGTTAACATTTTAGATACTGCTACAGGTAATTTAGTAGCAACTTATGTGAATGGTTTCACTTTAGAAAATCAACCAGTTGAAAAGCAAAACGGACTATGGCACTTCTTTGTTAAACGAAGTGTTTTCGAGTAATATTTCAAGGTTTTAAAACATTTATTTTGACATGCAACTCTTTCAAATTAGTTTGTCCATAGAAATAGATCTTTAGATATATATACGGGGGTGCCCTGGTTTCGACAGGGATAAAGGGGATTGCTGATGCATGCCGAGAAGATTACCTACTCGTTAATCACGGTGATAAACTAATTAAACGCAAACGATAACTTTGCACTAGCTGCCTAAGTGTAGCTACGGTCCTGCCAGACTTTGTTGTTAAGTCGGCAGTCAACCGCCATAATTAGCAACTATAAACGGCAGATGTCTATAATGTCGTTCGAAAACTTATAGACTGGCTTTCCAGTTTGGTTTGACTGTTTTCCATCGGGAAAGTAAGATTAAAAATAGCTAAGCATGTAGATTTGGCTTTTGACTTATCTTTGGACGCGGGTTCGATTCCCGCCACCTCCACCAGTCTTCGTTTTGAACGAAGTGAAAAATGAAGACTGTCCCGGCGTAGCAGCTTTAGCTACGAAGCCGGACTAGTCATCAAAATACTCGTTCAAAACTACGCCCGGGCAGGCCACCATGTACTATGTTTATATTTTACAAAGTTTAACAGACACAAGTAAGCATTACACAGGTTTTACAAAAGATTTGAAAAAACGTATCGAAAAACATAACAATGGAGAAGTTCCTCATACAAGTAAAGACAAACCCTGGAAGATTATAAATTATACAGCATTTGAATCTGAAGATAAAGCAAGATCATTTGAGAAGTATCTCAAATCACATTCTGGACGTGCTTTTGCACAAAAACATTTTTGAATAATTGAATAAGTGGAATTAATTTGGGTATGATTATTCTTGACGAATACGAACTTGAGACTTTTAGGATTCTTAGGAAGATGGCATTGCAGTTTAAAGTGTTTGACATAAATAATTGAGATTAATTAAATAATGACAAAATTAAAAAGAAAAATGGAAAAGGAGAATTTATGAAAAAAAT
>Ga0307988_1001598_pt1 | contig 12485 bp, 9 predicted proteins | sample EllFjometagen183_FD_203166 | JGI IMG/M metagenome (GOLD analysis project Ga0307988, IMG submission 203166) | Marine microbial communities from Ellis Fjord, Antarctic Ocean - #183 | ecosystem: Environmental > Aquatic > Marine > Unclassified | place: Southern Ocean | collected 2014-10-08 | reverse complement strand
ATATAGCTATCGAATTATTAACTTTTGCAAAAAATTTAATACCAAAAATATTAATAACCCAATATACAACTAAAAAGCAAAGTGTTACCAGTAAACCTACAAAAGTTAATGAGCCATCTAGCATTAACGCTTTTGTTATTGAAGGAGATAAACTTGCCAAATATTCAACACTGGCCTGAGCTTCACCAGGCATACTGCCAACAAGTTCCAGCCAGATTGCAAATGCAAAAATGGCACCGAAAAATCTGTTGTGAGAAATTACTCCCATTCTACCTACTAATCCTCTAACAGGAAACATTGAGGCAATTTCTGAGATAACAAAAGCCATAAGTAAGAAAAATATCAGAGTGAATCCCCAGGATAAGAAAACTCCTGAACCTGCTACACGAGCTCCAATATAAGCACTGAATAGCCATCCACTACCAATAATACCACTCACCGATATCGCTATTAGCGAAAATAATCCAATTTTTCTTTGATCATCAGTCTTTTCTACACCCATCAAAAACTCCTTTTAATATGATTAATTAGTTACTAAAGAAAATAGGTATGTTTTTTATTATTTTGATATTCGTGTGTTGAATTTAAGTACATATACTTAAACTAATCCAATATTTGAAATAATATCACTTAATCCAGTCACAGTCTGAGCACATAAATTTTGAAAACAAAATACTTTTGGTATAATCAAATATATTTCTAGATCAATTTTATTTAATGAAAGATAGTAATCAAAGATTATAAGTAGAATTAACTATTGAATAAAATATTATATAAACTATCTCATTACTAAGTATTAATCAAGACAATAATTATATTCATTAGTTTTTTTATAATAATTTACATATATTTATGATTGAATTATTAATGTAATAAATGCACATTATTTAATTACAACAATGTTTTTATGATATTTACTAATTCTACTGGAGTATCTACACAATAATCAGCATTACATTTGCCGTTTGTATCTTTTTTAAATCCATATCCATACTTTACGGCTAGAGTTAGAACTCCCGCATTTTCTCCAGCCTGCATATCACTGCTTGAATCACCAATAAATATACACTTTTTCGGTTTTACATTTAATATATTCATTGCTAAATTTAAGGAATCCGGAAATGGTTTACTGTTTTTTACATCATCATTACATACTAGACATAAATTAGTTTTTAAAATAGAGAATTTATCGATATAAATATGAGTAGACAGTCTGGACCTATTAGTGACTATACCCCAGGGTATTGAATGATTATTAAGAATGTTTAGTATTTCATCTATGTTACAATATAAACTTGAGTATTTACCAATATTAGAATGGTAAAGGTTCGAAGCATATTCTATAATTTCTTTCGATATATTTAATAAATTATTTGTTTTGAAGGAAGCTTTTAAAAAATCGAGAGGTTCAGTAATATTCATATATTTAATTTGAGGTATATGAGTTGTATCACTGTTTTTAGAGTATTTTTTGACGGTGCATTTAAGAATATACTCAATATCCGGCCAGGAATTAAGTAATGTTCCATCAAGATCAAATAAAAAAGTTGAAATATCTCGTTTCATTATTTATAAAAGATAGTAAGTTTATTCGAAATAAAAATATAATTATAAAATAACTATAATATATTAGAATCTTATTTTCAATAGTGTTTATGTACAAAATTTATAATATAGGATGATTTTTTACGATGGAGTTATTTGATACCCATTTTCATTGGGATAAAAAAATGGAACCGACTGTAATCGTATCTGAGGCTCAACTTAATAACGTCAACTTTGGTGTATGTATAGGTGCAGACTATAGTAGCTCGCTTTTATCGAAACAGTTTGTTGAAAGTTTTGAGAATTACTGGTTTGCAGCTGGCGTTCACCCCCATGAATCTTCTCACTTTAATGAAGGATTATCCCAATTTAAAGAGCTGTTTGTAAATCCAAAACTCGTTGCTGTAGGAGAAATTGGATTGGATTACTTTTATGATTTCTCAGATAAAAAAAGCCAATTGAAGACAATGGAGATTTTTACTGAATGTGCTTTAAAAATCAATAAACCGTTGATTGTACATATAAGAGACAAAGATAATAAGTTTGATGCTTTTGAAGAGTCTTTTCAAATATTAAAAGATTTTGCGAAAGATAATGGAACATTTGTTGTTCACTGTTTTACAGGAAGCAATAAGTGGCTTGATACTTTTCTTGAGCTTGGAGCTTTTATCGGTATTACAGGTATGGTAACTTTTCCAAAAGCTGAAAATATCCGTAAATTGATTAACTGTATTCCTGATGAACGTTTACTTCTTGAGACAGATTCACCATACCTGGCTCCTAAACCATTCAGAGGAAAAACAAATTATCCTAAATATCTTATTGAAACAGCAAAGAAAATCTCAGAAATCAAATCTATTGATTTAGAAGTTCTTGCTGATATTACAACCAAAAATGCAAAGAACTTTTATGGAGTATAAATTCCTTGAATTAAACTTTATAGAGAAATAACATCTTATTATTTTAAGTCGTATAACAATAGAACGGATTTTTTTTTGAGATAGTTATCATTGTCCTTAGTCGTGATTGACTATGATCACGGTAATGGTAAAAAATAAGACACCTCGTGTCGTTTCTGGAGATATGAAATGAATGAACAGCAACTTGCATTAGAAATCGAAAAACATAATAGACTTTATTGGGAAGATAATAGTCCTGAGATAAGTGATGAACAATATGATGAATTAATTCAACAGCTAGAGGAATTGAATCCTGATCATCTTCTGTTATCAGTTGTAGGTTCTGCCGGTGTTGCTAGTTTAGGGAAAGTTCAACTTAATGAACCTATGATTTCACTGGAAAAAACTTATATTTTTGATGATGCTCCAAAAGGTAAAAAAAGCTTGATGCAATGGGCTGCCGAAAATAAAAGATCCGGCAATGAACTATTTTATATTCAACCTAAATATGATGGTATTTCTGCTATATATGCAGAGGGATTATTGGCTACTAGAGGGCAGGGAACTGAAGATGAAAATGTAACAGATAAAGTGCCCTTAATTGAACTTGAAACAAAAGATTATAAAGGCCCTCTTGATAGACCTGTAAGAGGGGAAATAATTATTAGAAACGATGATTTTAAATCCATTTATTCACATGTTAAAACTGCAGCAGGTAAATTTTATAAAAATTCACGAAATGCAGTAGGAGGAATAATGGGATTGAAGGATATTCGTTCAATTCAGCTTCAGGGTGGGAAATTAACTCTAGTAGATTACAATCTGATTTCGTATTCAGTTAAGTTTAGTGATCTGAAAACGAGGTGGTCAAGTATATTAGAAAAAATAGAGACCCTTCCTTATCCTATGGATGGTGTAGTTGTAAAAATAGCAGATAGGAAATATCGGGACTCATTAGGTTCAACAGCCCATCATCCAAGAGGGCAGATTGCATTTAAATTCAGTGGAGTCAGAAAAAAAACAATATTAAAAGATGTTGAATGGAGTTTCGGTAAAAATTGTTTAACTCCTGTTGGTAAAATCGAGCCAGTCGATATTGGCGGTGTTACTATCTCCAATGTAACACTTCATAATATTGACATGGTTGAAAGTAATGATTGGCAGGTAGGCGATATTGTTACTGTAGAACGGGCAGGCGATGTAATTCCTCATATTGTAGATTCAGAACCCGGTGAAAATAGAAAATCCTTTATTATTTCAAATTGTCCTAGCTGTGGTGAAATATTGAATAGAGAGAATAAAGAGTTAAGATGTAAAAACAGACATTGCTTTGAAACAAATCTTCAACGAATTTTGGCCGCAGTAAGAAATATAGGAATTGAAGAACTTGGTGAACCTAATATTAGAAAAATGATGAAAGTTCTTAATGTAGAAACTTTGAAAGATATTTTTGATCTTAATAAAATGGATATTTATAAACTTGATGGATTTAAAGAGAAATCTGTCTCAAACCTTTATAAAAATATTCAGATAGCAAAAAATACAACAGATTATCAATTAATTGCTGCTCTTAACATTGAAGGTATTGGACAGGTTACTGCAGAAAAGATGTTGAAAGATTATACTTTGAATGAACTAAAATCAATGACAAAAATACAACTTGCCTTTATTCCGGAAATTGGAACAGAAATCTCCGAAAAATTGTATAATGCACTAATAAAGCAGTCAGATACTCTGGATGAACTACTGTCTACTCTTAATGTAAGACACTCGAAATTAAGTGATAGTCCAAAAAAACTTGTGTGTTTTGATCTAGTTTCCAGTAAACTTTCGAAGCCTGTGAAACATTATACAGATTTGCTTAAACTGCATAATATTAATAGAGTTAAGTCAGTTAAAATAGATTCCGATATTTGTCTTCCTTCTAACCTTAATGCGCTTGTTACTACTAAGAATTTAGATAGCAAAAGTTCCATTCTTACTACTGTCCGAAAGATTACTGCAGATATATTCAATCCGTATGAATGGGAGAAATCATTGCCAGAAATATCTGAAGAAAATATTATTGTTGAAAAAACAATATGTTTTACAGGTAAAATGCCTGAAAAAAGACTGTTCTATGAAAATATAGCAAAAAACAAAGGCTATACTCCAGTTAGTAAAGTTTCAAAAGAACTTTCTATTCTTGTTGTTGCAGATGTAGAATCTAAAAGTTCAAAAACCGAAAAAGCTAAAAAACTCGGTATTGAAATATTATCTTTGAATGACTGGATGAATGAAAATGAGTCTACAAATAGTGAAGTTCAGAAGGATGAAGGTTTACTACCAGGCTTCCTCATTCACGAATAGTATTAAGGCTGTTCAATGAAAGGTAATTAAAGATGTCAACCAATAAAATTGTCATGAAATCAGTAATTAAATCTAAACTTAAAACCTTAGCTAAACGAATAGAAAAATTTAAACCTGATCCAATATATAAATATGACAAACCAGCATTAGTTACAGTAAAAGAAGCTTTGAAAGCTGCAAAAAAAGGTAATTATGGTGTGGGTGCCTGCATATACAACAAAAAAACTGGTGAAATTGTTGTAAGTGGATGTGATAAAGTATATCATCCATATTTCAAAAGCAGTATGCATGCTGAAATGGTAACGTTAGATAAATTTGAAGATAAAATGAAGTTCCAATTCCCGCCTAAAGTTAATAACCTTATTTTATTTGCTTCTTTAGAACCATGTCCAATGTGCATGACTCGAATTATTAATTCAGGCATTCTAAAAGTAAAATATTTAGAACCTGACCATCAAGGAGGGATGATTCATCTTTTTAAAAATCTCCCGCCAATCTGGCAAAAAATTGCAAAAAACAGAGTTTACAAACAGCCAGCGTGTTCTCTTGAATTAATTGATATAGTCAATCAGTTACACATAATAGCTGCAGATAAGTTTGATGCTAAATTAGTGAATAAAAATTAATTTAAGTTGAAAAATAGTGTCCTTTAGTGGTTTAATAGTATGATAATGACTTATACAATGACTATATTAAGCCTTAAATACTATTTAATCTGTTTAAATTAGTGATGTTGATACGTTTTTTGTTTCTGGAAAATCTATTATAAATTTCCTGATGTTTTTACATTTAAATCAGTTAATTTCTCTTTTCATTGATCAGCTCAAGTAAAAGAACGATAACTTCATCACTGGTTAGAATTGAAGTATGATCTTCATTAAAACCATAGAATCCTTTAGCATCTGATTGGGCAGCTGAAAATATTTCACTGGCAATTTCTACAGCCCCATCATTATTGCCCACTATCATACTGTATTTACCTCGTACTCCAAATATTAAATAAAAATCTACATCAGTAGGCATTTTTTCACTGTAAATATATTTAAGAAATTCACTGTTAGGGGAAACATCATGCCAATTAGGGATTGGAGTAGATACATTTTCAACCCCCATCTTTGCTGAACTGATTCCCCCCCAAGGTGTGGAAATGGAAATAAATGTATCTATATAGTTATGTTGGTCCTCAATAATATTTTTGAGTATGAAGGCTCGTGATACAAGACCTCCCATACTGTGAGCAACTACTCTCAGTTGATTGAAGTTGTATTTATCATGTAGTTGTTCGATAATAGTATTCAAAACTCTGGCAATTGTCTCAAGTCTAAATCCACTTGGATAGTAGTAAAACCATGGTTGATATTTTTGTTTATCAAGTTTTTTAATTATTGGTTTCCAACTGGCAGGTGTTCCACCGGCTCCATGAACAAACAGTACTGGAATTTTATTTGGGTTATACGGTTCTAGAAAATAGACACCTACACCAATTTTAATTAGAAAAGAAAATGGCTTCCACAAGCCAAGCGATCCGTTTACTGGGTTAAAAATTTTATCATCAAGTGTAGTTATAACGGCCATTTTTGCAAAAGACTTTGCGGCAAAACTAGCTTTGGAGAGAACTTTAGGCATTTCATCAGGATATATATTGTTCTTTGATATCTTTATGTTTAATTTTTGAAAAGACTTTGATCCAGTAGTATTTATATCATTTGCAGCAACTATTATTTCAGTTGGTTTACCGTAGAATCCTAGACTTTCTCCCTCATCATATGCTAGATTACTGTTTAAATCCTCAAATCCAGAAATATAATATTCACCTTTGCCTACAATAAAAGAGTAATGCTTAGTATTATCTGTTACTAAGTACTGGGAGATTGTTAATTCTCTCTTATTTTTTTTATATAGCATAACTACAATAGGAGCACTGTTTGATTCAGTTTCTATTACCTTACCAGTCAAGGCAAAACTGTTATTATATTCTGTCAAGTCTTGTTTGAGATCATAAAAGGCACAACTGCCGAGAAAGACGCTAAGAAAAATAACTAGTATTACAGGAAAATTACCGAATGACAGGCTGCGTTTATCCATGTTATATATCCTTTTAGGTTTTAAATTAAGGAGATAAGCAGAACAATTTTAAAAAACTTAAATGTTATTATCTGTATAATAGATGAATATTACATTGTATAATGCAATTTGAACTAACTGTACATTAATGGGACTGGAGTAGATTAGCAAATAATAATATCAACTCTTTTTTCCTTCTAAAGGTTAAGGTTTCAATATTGAAATGAATTGTCAAATATGTTATAATGATTTTATACTTACCAATGAAATGTTAAAATTTTTAATAAGGATCAGTTTATGACAATATTTTCAAGTCTAAAATATTCTTTAATTGCAGTTGTATTATTTTCTTGTATTTCTATCGTGAATGCAGGTAATTTTGAGCCTAGAAGTGAGAATAGTTTCGAGCCTACTAAAAGGAATAAAATACTAAAAAATAAAGAAGCTATTATTAATACTATTGTACTTCCATCAAGAAATCATGCTAGAATGCAGCCTGAAATATATTACGCATTTAAAGATACAGTGAAAAATGAAACTCCATTTATGGAAATCCGCTTCTATGTATTCAATCCTTTCTTGTCTAAAAAGAAGAAGGATATAAGGTTAATGAAACTTCTTGATGACTCTGTTCCTGAAATTCTCTCTATAAAAAAGAAGAATCCTGATGATGATTACCTGTTTGATGATATACAGGATTATGTAAAGAAAAACCCTAAGTCAAATTTAGCTAAAGTTAGCCGTATTATTAATAAAAGAATGAAAAAATATCAGTTTCTTATTATTGAATCAAGTGATACCTATGGTATTCACCCAATGTTCTATAAGAAAAATATTTCTGACATAGATGATGGTCATGGAGCAGAAAAAGGAGATATTATTGAGGCTTTGTATGATATGTTCTTTCTTGAGGATGCATTAAACCAGAAAAAAGTAATTTGGGGTACCTGTCACGGTTCACAGGCTGGATACATACATGCAGGAGGTAAACTAGGTCGTATTTTTAAATTTAAAGAAGGTGGTTATGGTGGAATTGCTATAAAGGTTAAAAAAGTCAAAGACAATCCAGTTAATGAAGAGACGTGGAAACTTGGTAAGTCATTATTCACAATTGATAAAGACAATAATGATTATGGTATAGTTCTCTATCCGGTTCCTAAAGAACTAAAAGGTGGTAGTAAAAAGAGAATGTATATAAATAAAGATTTTCAGCATTCCTTTGGTCTTGTTGAACCAATCCCTGAAAAAATTAAAGTTTTATCTTATCATCCTTTAAGTAACTATAAAGATAAGGTCAAATTATCTAAAATAGAGCCAAATCCTGATTTAGATAATGTTCTGTATAACCAAGTTGTAGTTGATGCATATAAATATAAAACAATGCTTGGAACTCAGTTTCATCCTCAATACACTTATGGAGATTTGGAAACATCTATTGTTTTTAAATACCTGGTAAAACAACTCAGAGATAAATATATTGTAAAAAAAGGTAAAGAACTGCATGAAAAGGGTGATGAGAGTAATGAGACAGATACTTCTGCTAAGGAAAAAGTTAAATCTTTAACATCGTAATCTCTATAAAATTATCCGATAACTTAAATATTCCCGCGTCTGCGGGATCAGAGTTCATAACGATTAGTCGTGTTATTTCAGGACATGACTATCGTCATGAACTCTAACGTTCTATTTTTTTTTCAACTTACACTTTTCTCATACGATGACATAGCAACAGATTTATCCGCCGTAGCTCGCAGAGTGCAGGAGGACTACAAGCTTAATCGTTGTTATGATCTTTGTCTTTGTCGATTATTATTAAGGCTAAAATAAACAATATTAAGTTCAGCTATATAAGATAAAATGTTGTAAGTCCCTAGTCTTTGTCTAATAAGTACGTCGTTCCTATCACTTAGCATATTTTTTCTTATAATATTCAGGTATACGTTTTGTCCCTATAATTGCAATAACGATTGCTATGATAGAAATAAGCGTCTGCTGATAGTTAAAGATTGAAGATAGGGTAGAAACTGTCATACAGATTGCCCAAAGCAATGTAATTATCATGTTAACTTTAAAAAAAACTGGAGAATCCCATTTTTCTTTTGGAACTCTTTCCTTTGCATACTGAAGTGTAAAAGGTTTTTTTATAATCAGTGAAATCCATGCCATAACTGCAAAAGAACCTGACATAATTAATACACGATCAAACGATGTTAAAGAAGTTGGGTAGCATATTGATATTAGCAGCATAATCAGCATTGAAATCAATATCATCCATGTTACTAAAAAACCTTTCATAAGACGTTTTACTTCAGGAGTTACTAATAATAAAATAATAGCTATGACCAATGCCCATGTTAAACCTAATACATGTTGTAATCCATAAAATACAATCCATGGTAAAAATGATAATAAAATATTCATAATTTACTCCTTTTTCTTTATCTTGTTTTTCTTGTTTGATGTTAAACTTGTACCAATAGATTTTGCTGCCTCAAAGCCTGTGGATAAAATATTAGAAGTAGTTCCAATAATCATTCCTGGTAATGTGGTCACAAAGTTTGGTTTTGGGTTGTCTAATGTTCCCAGTATTCTAATGGGAATGATAATTCCAGCCAAGCTAGTTGAAGTACTAAGTTTCATTGTGCTATTAAGGTCTATTTTGCCCTTAATAGATAAACTTCTTACAGCGTTGTAGTCATCTCCTTTGAAGTCAAGTTGTTTTATGTTTACTACTCCTCTATTAAGACTGATATTGATATTCCCAGTCTTGAAATGCATGTCTTTTATACCCTGCGAAATTTCTTGAGCTGAATCTGAAATTGTAGTCATATTTCTAGAAATTATGTTATTACCAGTGTAATTGCTTAAGTGTGCAAGGATTTCAATAGGAAGAAATATTAGTCTTGCAATACCATGTTGCTTTAATTCCGAAGGTAGTGTTAGATTTTTAACTTTACTTTTTAAAGTACAATCTATATTTGATTTAATTTCACAGTTTGATAAATTACTTCCATTAATCTTTAATTCAAAACTTTCAATCATACCATCAGTTTTACTGTATGATCCTCCAACAAAAGTTTTAAAAAGAGGTAGTAATGGCAGTTTTGTAAATTCTCCATTAAGATTAAATGGGTGAATGTTTTTATCCTTTTCAGTTAAAGACTCAAAGTGGATTGTAATTGGAGTAATATTATCTTTAACAGTCAATTTAGATGTTAGGTCTAGGTTTGATGGATATGAATTATTCTTCAATACTGTTTCTATATCGGCAACAAGAGAACCAGATAGCTTATCTTCATGTTTGCCATCAAATATATTAAATTGACATTCAAATTTTGTATTGGACTTTTCCCCACTTTTGATTCTAGGAATAGATAAATTGAAATTCTTAAATTCAGTTAATGAGGTTTTATCAATATTTGATCTTATCACTTTATAGGTGAAGTTAAGATTATCAATTACGATGTTATTCAAGTCCAGATATAAAGGTGTTGATTGATTATCTACATTTTTACTCTCTTTATTGTCAGGCTCTTGTTTATCATCTATTGGTGTACTTTCATTCTTTATCTCTTCTTTTTGAACAATTTCAATATAAGAATCTTTAAGGTTAAATTTATCTACTATTATTCTATTATTGAATAATTCAAAGAGTTTAAATTTGGTTTGGAATGAGCCTATTTTAACAGAATAATTGTCTTTTGAATTAATGCTTAATTTTGTAAATTGTACCGCTGATTCGAAAGGAGAAAAAACAATAGTTTCAGTACTTATTTTAGCTCCAATGCTGCTACCTATCATTGGGAGAACAGCTTTTTTAAGAAAAAATGAACTTGTTATTAGGAAGTAAAGGCAGAGTAGTATGATGATTATGCATATAATAACAATCGCTATAATTCTGAATAACTTTTTCATTGTTTTGAGCTTTCTTATTAATAACTTTAAATATAAAATATTTTATTGTTGTTTTGCTGATCAAGCGACTTCTATGCATTTTGGACAGACGTTGTCTGTCTCTACATTATAACTGCTAACATATTTAGACGTAAAATTTTACGTCTCTACTGCTCACTGATTCACCGATTTATGCAAGCAAATCAGCTTCTCCGGAGGAATGTATTAAAAAGGCCGGAGGCATATCTTCTAATAAATCTTCTATTCTATTATAAAAATCATCTGCAGGAATTTGATCGGGGATTGTTGCCCCGCCCAAAAACAAAGCAGCGGAAGTAAAAGAAATACTGCGAAAACTTTTATTGAAATCTTTTGAGACAATTACTACAGCTTTTGCATCAATTCGTGAGGCATCTATCATTTCCTGTAAATCTTTCTTTGCCGGTTTAATCCCTTGTTCTTTATCCACTACTCTGATAATTCGTATAACAGTATCTTTCCATAGTGGATTACTCTGTAAAGTATAAGCAAGTATAAGCATGAGAGATCCGTTTTTTAAACCTCTCCACCATATATCAATATATTTTCCTTCAGGATGATCAGAGTTTCTGATATTATCTATAGATTCATAGTATAAAATAATGCTTCTGCCAAGGTCTGTAATCATTCGCAGGTGATTGCTAAAAGATTCTCGACGTGATCGTTCTTTTGGACATCCCATCATTATGATATTAGGTCTGATTGGTCCAATTGAATGTGTTTGAAGAAAAATTGAAAGTGCTGTATCAAAATCTTCTGAAACAATAACTTCAGGGAAAACAGATGGTAATCTATTATCTTTTATAAAACGTTTAAGTCTGAGCTTTTCATTTATACTTACTTCTTTTATCTTGTTGAAATTACCGATAATAATTTCGACAAAAGATAATAGTCCTTTTCCACCCTCGAATTTAATTGCATACTTCAGCATTGAAAATCCTTTTGGACTTGTATGAATATTGCCTGCTAGGAGTGCTATGGTTGGACGCCAGTTTTTAGGGTTGTTGGGCATTTCTGAAAGTCTAATTAGATTATTCCTAATTCTTGAAAAAATAAAACCACGTCTGGCATCTCCGAAGTTTTGTAGCATTGATCTTTTTCGTGCAATAAAATAGAGGGCTGAAAGAAATAACAGAGCTATTATAGATGATTGATAGTTTATTAAAAATGAAACAGCTATACTAGCAATTGCACCAAATAAGGCAATAGTCCAGTTAAAATATTTAAAACGTGGGCGGAATGAAGGATTAGCACCGAATGATTCTACAAATGCAGCTAAATTAATCATACCGTATGTATATAGAAAAAACATAGAAACAACTTCGGCTACAATATTTAGTGGATCACCACTTCCTTTTCCTCTCGCATGCAGTCCGGCCCAAGTTAATACAGCTAAAGTTATTATTAAAGTTATTATCAGAGATTTCCTAGGTTCATTATTCTTGTTTCGTTCTCTGGTGAAAATTTTAAATCCTGGAAGGATGGAATCTCTGGACAAAGCCCTTAATACTCTTGGAGCTCCAAGCATTGACCCAATTGCACTGGATATTGTTGCAGCAAATACCCCGGCTACAACAAGAAAACCTAGGCCAAAAATAGCATTTTCAACTAGAGAAATGTATGGATGATTGATAAGCGTCTCTTTAGAAAATGCGCTTCCGGAAACAACGATTACAATTGCATATACAACTGTAG
>Ga0307988_1001597_pt1 | contig 12492 bp, 11 predicted proteins | sample EllFjometagen183_FD_203166 | JGI IMG/M metagenome (GOLD analysis project Ga0307988, IMG submission 203166) | Marine microbial communities from Ellis Fjord, Antarctic Ocean - #183 | ecosystem: Environmental > Aquatic > Marine > Unclassified | place: Southern Ocean | collected 2014-10-08 | reverse complement strand
TTATTACAATCTGACATTGTAGTAACAAATCCACCATTTAGTCTGTTTCGTGATTATCTAAAACAACTTGTTGACTATGATAAAAAATTCTTAATCATCGCCAATATTAATGCCATTACATATAAAGCTGAAGTTTCCCGGAACGGTTTCATGCCGCCATCCGCAATAATGTGGTTACAAACGAATTAATAACCGAGTTGCGTGGAACCGGGCAAAGTATTGTAAAATTATCGTCCATGGCCGCTTTCGCCACCAGCCTGCGAACATCTGAAAAGGCGAAATGGTTTCGACCTTTCACAGCATGTCTCCGATTTGGAGTTTTCTCCAAACTGCAGGCATAAACCCAGGTCAACGTAGTTGCCATCATACAGAATTCCAGATGGTTTGAAACCGCTACTGCATTTCTTGTTTGGGTTTCGGCACTGCCGATATCCCTTTTCAGTTCTTTGAAACAAGCCTCTATTTTCCATCTGGCTCCATAGTACTCAATAATCTCTTTGACCGATAAAGTCAGGTCAGTGGAAAACAAGGCGACCCATTGTGTCTTACGGTAAACCCAGACAACTCGTATCCGACATTTAAGGCTCTTGAGCATGACAACTTTGTCGTAGGCCGTAACCGTTCGTTCTTTTCCATAAAGATTAACGGTATACTCCTGCTGCAACATCCGCTGCCTGTCTGCGAGAGTAGATGCTGTGCCGAGTTTGTGGCCATATTTTCTGGGCCGGCCTCGCCTTTTTATCGTAGGCGCCGACGGCTCGTCAAACAAATTGTTGTTGGTGCGGAGCCGGGATATCATGTGAACCCGGTCTCCCAATTCTTTGTGCAATGGTTTCCACATGCCGTTATTGCCAAACCAGGAGTCTGTCGCTACCAGAATATCAGATTTTAAAAACTCAGTTGCAATGTCACAGAGCATTGCAACTGACTGCTCATGTTTACTTCTGAACTTAACACCTTTACCGTTGTACTTAGGGCTATTTACCTCAATATCCTTTTTGAGACGATAGTAACAGTGACTCAGCGGCAAGCACGCCCAGCGACCTTTGATTACTTTAAGCAGCCCAATGGAAACGACATTCTGCGCCCAGGGATACTTTGACTGATTCTGTTTAGCCGCATGATCGAATACGTTGGCACATCCAAAAATTTTCCGGCCAGTTTTGGGGTTGATAAAGTCATCAAGAGCTACAAGTAACCTCCCGTTGGTTTCTGGTTCTGGAATAAGTTTCCATAGCCTGACCCAAAGCCGATTCCATGGGATCTTCGGTGATGCCATAAACCGATAATATTTTTTCTTCCTGATAGAAAACCCGAACAAGATTTCAAGTGCCCGAAGAAGATTGGACGTCCTTGATGAGGTAAATGGAAGAATGATTGCGAGCAGGGTATATACGAACCATGGCCCACGCTCCTCTCTTTTTCGGGAATTTGCAAATTCTTCTTTGAGTTCACTGAGCAATGAATGTAGTATGTGCATGCGAGGTCCTTGTTATGATTTGTTTTTTCACAATTACAATATACCATAACTTGGCCTCGCATTCACTTTTAAACTACTGTTTTTACAACTAAAATCGTATTTCTGATAGAAAAATTTAAATATTATATTCAACAATATCAACACGTTACGTTGAGCGATTTTTCAACAGCCTTTTGAAATCATTGGGTATTCTTTTTGAAGCAACGTTTTCTTGCATGTGGTTGATCTTAAATCGTGACCATTAAGAAACGGGAAACTTCAGTAAATAATCAATTTTTTGTATAATATTTGCCTGTACTACCTTTTAGCGTACTGATTATTATTGTTATTTCTGACTTATGTTGGTGCGGTTCTGAAACACGTAACTTCACCTCACATGTTTTGGCGTGCAGATCTATTTCGCCATCTCCTAAATGGGTCTGAATCTTAGAATTGTTAATCCTTAACGAAAATCTTGCTTAATACAAGAAGCCAATGGACACAAAAACAATAAAAACATTCAGATAAATAAATATTGTAATCATCAATGAATCAGATTTGACCTTCAAAGCTGTCCCTGATGAACGTTTAGGCCAAGGTATTATGCCTAACTTAAGTGTGAATGAGTTGAACTCATCTAGGATTAAATGAATCATGCATCCAAAGAAAACAGCAAAGCCTGCTGCTGCTGCCATATGTCTCCCGGAAGAAACAAAAATCAAGTACCCGAATCCACCACATAATACTGCAAATGGTATACTATGCATGATGCCGCGATGAACTGTCATTTTGTTTATTATGCCACAAATGACAGTATTAATGAAAAAATACGCTAAGACAAAATAGGTCACAAGAAATTCAGGGGAAGGGACATCTTGCTGAAAAATATGCGGTAGAGCAATGGCTGGAATTAGTACAGAGATAAGACCAAATAAAAGGGAAAGAGGTTTTCCTGAGTCACTATCCAGGTCAGGAAGAAGACCGCCTATTGTCCCAACAATGAATACAGAAAATGTTTGAATTGTGGACAAGTCATACAACATAAGACTAGCGACAGATGCCACTCCACCTCCAGTTATTCCACCTACAAGGTGTGTCTTAAATGCCGGCATATTTTGTGTCCTCTATAGAAAGTCCTTTTAAAATATGGCTCTAGAATCGGAACCATATTTCCCCTTTGTTGTTCTTTTTAATACGCAATCCACGTAGCTTAAAATCCTGAGATTTTTTTAGAATGGACAGTTGAAGGTCAGAGGGGTTTCCTAAATATAGTACCTCATAGCTTACGGTGTCTTTTTTCACAGGAAAGACAATTACGCTTTTGGTCATTGGTAGAGACTCAATACACGCTTTGAGTTCATCTACATCCCTCATACGATCGAACCGCATAAGTGTCACTAGGACCTTCGATCCCTTCTGAAAAGTATTGATGAATTTTTTATTAAGCTGAGTTATCAGTTTCCCTTCGAGTTCTTCCATTGCGAAATTATAAGAATTTCTTTCCCGCACTTCGGCATGTTAAGGGTGTTGAAAACAATATCACTTAACGTAACAAAATCAATTGCTTAAAAATGAAAAAGCCTCTAGAATGGTAAGTATGTCCGCAAAAATAATACGTTACCCCAAAAGAGGCTTTAAATGCACGAAAAGGATATCAAAAGAATAGTTCTGTTTTCATCGCTTACAAGAACTCCCCTGTCCAATATTCCAACAGCTTCTAACAATCTTACGACCAGTGCCTGATTATCATTTCTGATTCGCTGGCTGTTCCTTCCCCAATTAAGAAGTTCGTGTGTCTAATACTAGACCTTTCAGGTTATGAACTCTATCAATATCTTAACAAATTTAAACAAATACTTAATTGTGAAAAATATCAATCTACAAAATGTGTTTTCCCCCCCCCTATTTATGTCGATATTTTTAGCCTACTGTGTTTGTTGGTGTTATCAAGAAAAAGCGCGGAAGATAGGAGGTATAGGGCGACTCTCAGCATATAACAGAACAGTTTCAGATGAGAGGTGTCTACTACTGATGATATAAAACTCAAGATAACTTGACAAGCCTGCTTTGGTTAGGATATACACAGGAGGCGCGTTAAGTGCTGCTGGCGTAGTAATGGCCGTTTGCCTAATACTGATAAGAGTCGGATAATTTTACTGAATAGAAAGAAAGATATTTCAATAAAAAGCCCCACTACGAGTAATTGGGTACATTCGACCTACCCTATAAAATCGATCCTTTTCTGGTGAAAAAAATGTGCAGATTTAATACTCCTTTTTCTTTAATTGCGCTGTTTAATATTTTTTTATTATTCCCTGTAATCTTGCCTGTTGGTCAGGCTTGGGCCATGGAAAAACCAAGAGTTGCTGTCCTTCAACCAACAGTCTCTGATAAAATCTCTAGTTCAATTCGTAAATATTTAAACCTTGAGAAACTTCAGGCTGAAATGGAAAGATCATTTTTAGCGACACGAAAGTTTGATGTTGTTACGCGTAATCAAAATTCGCTTAAAGTTATTCGTGATGAGCAAAAATTTGCTGAATCCGACTTGGCCGCTGGAGATGCTGCAGAGTCTGGAACACTACAAAATGCCGACTATTTAATAAATTCCAAAGTACATATTTTTAGTTTCTATAGTGTGACCCCCAAAGTCCCTAATCTTCAAAGTAAATATTTTCGAACAGACCATGGAATACTTGAAATTAATGCTCAGGTGCTAGACACAAAGACAGGCAAAGTAACAACAACCTTTAACCTTAAAAGTTCATTTTCTACTGAGCCAAGGATGGTTAATTCTGAAGGAGGAATTCCCTCTTCAGAACAATTTGCTAAGCTTGCCAAGAAAGCCTCTGGTCAAATGGCAGACCAATTTTTAGATCTTGTGTTTCCCGTAATGGTCATCAAGGTCAGCAACAACAAAGTGTACTTAAACAGAGGGAAGGATGGTGGTTTTAAGAAAGGTATGCTTCTTAATGTCTATAGCCCTGGTGAATCCCTTATTGACCCATACACAAATGAAGAGCTAGGATCTGCTGAAGAATATGTTGGTCAGATTAAGGTAGGTAGAATAAATCCTAAACTTACTACTGCTACAATTGTGCCAGAGAAATCAGAAGGAGATGTTACTGTCGGTTGCATTGTCAGAAAACCCGAATAAACAGTTATTTAGGCGTTAATTGACAACTTTGGATAAAAAAACAGCGTAGGTATTAAAAACAACGAGTTTTATCTCAATTATTGATGTGAGGAAGTTATGAGACATGTATTGCAAACAGTTGCATTGTTATTTTGTGTGTTTTTTGCTGGTAATATAGCATTGGCATCAGGTTTCCATGTTCTTGTTGATAATAAACAACAAGGGCCTGTTCCCATGGATCAGTTGCAACAGATGGCCACTGATGGCACAGTTACAAAGGACACGATGGTGTGGAAGGACGGAATGGCTGATTGGGCAAAGGCTGGAGAGCAACAAGAGCTACAGAATTTTTTTGTTGTATCACCGCCACTACCTCCTCCGGTACCTCGATCAGGCACACCACCACCAGTTAAGTCTCAACCACCAAACAAAGATGTGATCAATGTATCAAAAAAAATAACAGGAGAAGAGAAACAGGATACGTCTATACATAACTTCCCATTAGCTGAAGACATAGCTGGTAGTAATCTTGAACAACAGCGTGACAAATGGTTAAAAGGGAAGACTCCTCGCAGAAAAATAGGATTTGATAAAAAGGGATCTTACATTGGTTGGGGAATTGCGACAATTGAGGTTGACCCTCAAAGTCTTGATTTCGGACAAAAACGAATCATGGCTTTTGAAAAAGCATTTACTGATGCCAAAGGCAGTTTTGTTAGAACAAAAAAACAAAAAGTAGCTGTTGAAATTTCAAAGAAATTTTTCCAAACAGATTTGACCGAAAAAGAACTAGAATTAAAAGATGGAAAATTCGTGGGAATAGGTAAAAAAGTTGCCGCTGTCGCTGAGGGCAAACTTGATAAAATGCTTGTGGATTTGGGAATTGACCCAAAAGATGTTGAAAATTCAGATATTGCAAGTAAGAGACTGCTAGCTAAAAATAGCCTATCAAAAGATATTACTGTGACAAGCACCCAAAGTATTGCAGGTATACGGATATTGGCAACATTTGAAGATGCTAAAGGAGTGGGAGTCTTGATAAAACAAAATAGAAATTATAGAAGCCTTGCTCAAGCAATCGCCTCAGGAAATCTAGTAGGGTATCCTACGAAGACCGATCCAGCCGAAGAAATAGCGCTCCAGTTGGAACAAAAATTCACAGATAAAAAAGATTTGATTCCACAATATGGCGTGCGTATTATGGCCGATGCCGTTGGCAACAGGGTATTGGTGTCTTTTGGCCAATGGAGTCCGAAAGTCACCAAAAGTGATAGCCGGATGCGGGTAAATATGGCCGTAAAAGCTGCAAAGGGGACTGCTTACGCTGAGGCACTTTCGTATATGACTCAGTTTGTGAACACTACCTTATCGCTTGAAAACACAACAAAACTTAAAGATAGTGACACAATAACCGCAATAACTAAGACAGACAATACTACTGATCCTGAAATAGAAGATTCTTCAGTGGGAGCTTCCATTGATCAGTTTATCAAAGAAAATTCTAATTGGACTTGCGAGGGTTGTACAGAAATTATAGATTGGAGTGTAAATCATCCTGAGACTGGGCATCTTATTGTTGGTAAAGTATTAATGTGGTCACCCTTAACACAAGAATATGCACAACAAAAACCTCAACAAACTAATAATGGATTAGCTCCATCGCCTAAGGTACGTGAAATTGAATCAAAAATCAGGACAAGCGTGGATATCGGCGATGAAGATTTTTAAAGTCATATTAATCGTAACAATATTTCTCAATGTAGCAGTATCAACTTTTGCTGTTGATATTACTGAGGTTGAAGTAATTGGTACAGGCTTTACAAAACAGGAAGCGATTTATGCCGGCCTAATTGAGGCCGTGCGCCAAGTCAATGGTGTTAAAATAGCCTCCCAAACACAAACCAATTTTTCTTATAAAGAGTTTTCTGCTTCACAAGGTGCAAAACAAGAAGAAGGGACTATTGCTAAAAACAGTATCAATAAAGATATTTCTTCTAATTCTAAAGGATTCGTGGACAAATATGATATTCTTGATACTAGGAAGGAGCAGAACGAATGGAGCATAACATTACTTGTTTCTATTCCAAAATACAAAACTCCAGGCATATCCCCTCACAGCAGAAGGAAAATCGCTATAATTCCCTTCCGCACTACTAAATCTTCCTATAATTTTCAGGGACAACAAATACCCTCATCAGAAATTTCACGGCAATTCACTCAAAAGCTGGTTACGGAAATAACTCAAACCAGAAAATTTACCGTGCTTGATCGTGAATACATGGAGGAGTTTCTTCAGGAAAAAAATCTTGTACTATCAGCAGATGCACCGACTTCTGAGCAAATGAAAATTGGTGAAGTTCTAGGTGTGGATTATTTAATTATTGGTACTGTGACAGATGCTAGTCTATTACGTACTGCACATAAAATCGAGATGCTTAACGAAACTACTTATAAAGATCAAGCTACTTTTATTGCCGATTACCGTATTATGGTTATGGCAACAAGACAGATTAAGTGGTCGGATTCTATAGCGTTAACTCTTCCCAGTAAAGAGCTTAAAAAGCTTGTTCCTAGTAAATCGTCAGAGCTTATACAGCAAGCCATGCTTGATAAAGCTGCAGAGATGATTGCTCAACGTGCTATGGAAAATATTTATCCTATTCGAATTTCGCAGCTTCAGGTAAATGGGCAATTCATACTGAATCAAGGTGGGACAACGGTGAATTCTGGTGATCTGTTAGATGTTTTTAGGCCAGGAAAGAAAGTAATTGATCAATACACCGGAGAGTCACTTGGTGCTGCTGAGACCTGGGTGGCAACACTGCAAGTAGTTCGTGTCATACCCAAAATGTCTTATGCTAAAGTTACTAAAGGTACTATGGAGTCAATACAAGAAGGATATATCTGCAGGAGAACTGCCATAGCTGATGATATCCGCCGCAAGAATGGCACAACTGAGAAAAAAGAAAAGAAACTCAAGCCGAAATGGTAATCTTAATTTAACACCTACTAAACCGATCTAGGATAAAGTTACTATGTTAAAAAAAATTGTTGAATGCACATTTTGTCGATTGAGCATTGCTGCTCTTTTACTATTTGCTTTGTCTGCATGTGTCCCTCCGCAGGGTCAACATACAATTCATCAAGGGAAATCGGAGAATAATCAATCAATAACCTATTACGCTGGTTACTCAAAGGCATTTCAGCCATATAAGAACTGTCTAGTTTCCGATGATTTGGGTGATGTTCTGAAGAAGATGTCTGAAGAAGAAAAAATGTTGCGAGCAGCAACAGACTCTGATGAGGAATTTGCAAATAAAATGGGGTTGCTTGGTTTATTTGAACGAGCGTCCCTATCTCTGCAGGCTGGAGATATTCAGCAGTCTATTCATTATAGTCAAATGGCAGAAAGTGTTATAGAAGATAGGGTAAATGAATCTTACTTCAGTACAGGCTTGGCAAGTGTCGGATCAATGTTTGCAGACGTTGCAGGGGTTGGAGAGTATGGACGTTATAATGCAGCTGGGTACGAAAAAGTACTCTTATTAAATACGAAAGCTATGGCCTATTTGTTAGAGGGAGATGTACGGGCTTTTAACGTCGCTCGCTTAGGTATTCAATGGCAGGCAGAGGAAAAAGAGAAATTTAATACGCAGATTGAAAATATTGAGAAGGAAATTCCTGATAACAACAAACAGAAGAGCTCGGGAAGTGGAGCATCAACACAAGATAAAGCATCTGTATTTGGTGCTATCAGTAAAGAATTTTCAAAGTATGATGCTCAAGCGCTTAAGGTTTCCAGTGCTTTTGTGAATCCCTTTGGCGATTTTCTAGCTGGAACTGTGAATGAATTTAAAAGTGTAAAAACAAAATCATTACTTAGCAATGCTCATATATCCTACAAGCATGCTCTTAAGCTCAACCCTAACAGTAGGGTGCTCCAGCTCGCAGTTGAAGATACTAAGAATAAACGATCTGCAGCTAATTTAATTCAAGTTATAGCATTTGATGGTTTAGCACCCGAGAAGCAGGTTTTAAAGATTGGTGTATCTGTGCCAAGTCTTTCGACCCCTCTCAGTGTTGAAGTACCAATTTATACGCCAGTCAACAGCAAAATAAAAAAGATAGAAGTTACTACGACATCGGGAAAAATTCTTACAACATTGTCTCCAATTGCTAATATTTCCGCACTAGCATTTCGGTATCAAAAAGACATGTTACCTAAAGTTCAGTCGCTAGTTGTTTCATCCACATTACGAGATGCACTCATTAGAGAAGTTGGGAACAAGTACATGAAAGGGCTTGGTAGTTTAGCTGGGTTAGTTATGGATTCTACCATGGAGCCTGATACATCATCTTGGATGAGTTTACCATCTGAAATTCTTGGAGGGCGTTTTCACTCTCCTAAGGAATTGAAGAAAGTCAGGATAGCCAGTTACGATGCGGAAGGCAACCAACTATCCGAAAAACTGGTAAGTTTATCAGAAGGAGACAGGCATCTTATCTTTATTCGCAGTATTGATAAAACATTAGCTGCTTATCCGAGTCAGAAAATTTGGTCGTCCAAAAGATAAAATTCCAAGGATTAATTTTACCATTTAAGAGGGATATGATGATTTCATTTCGGTATTTGGCATTATCTTTTTTAGCTATCGTGTTGTTAATAGAGACAACAGGATGTACTACAGTTAGTCAGCCAGAAGAGGGTTTGAATACTTATTCGAATCAAGAGATCATTCAAACAAGAGCTGTTGATACTAGCTATCTTCCCCTAAAAAGGGTAATCGCTTCAGACTATCTTATTGGTTATATAAGCGTGGTTAATCCTCGAATAGGAAAAACTGGTAGTTTTACAAAAGCGCAGGTTACAGTTCAAAATCTCACGCAGAATCGATACAGCCTTGAATATCAATTTCAATGGGAGGACGCACAAGGATTTACAATAGGTACACCCCGCCCCTGGAAGAGATTTGTTCTAGCACCCAAGGAAGCTGAGAATATACATGAAATGGCGTTGCGTCCTGAGGCAATAAAAGCTGTGTTTACTGTTCGCTTACCTGATGATGCCTACATCGAATTGAATAAGCAATTAGAGAAAAAACAATAAAACTTTAACATTATAATATGATAGAGGTATATGAAAAATGAACAAGAGAACAGTTTACTGCTATGGCGTATTACTCGCAGCGCTAACTATCCTTAGTGGATGTGCACAACAACCTACATCAATTGGTCGGCAGAGTAATGTGGGGATGGTAGAAGAAGGATCAAGAGTCCACCTGAATGATAGGTTAACGGGTGAAGACTTTGTGGCTCTCTCGCAGAAGGTCACAGAAAAAATGCTTTCGTCCAGGGTTGTACAAAAATGGCTTTCTAAAGCTAAAAGGCCACTTTTAGTTGTTGCTATCCCAGAGAATACAACTCACGATGCTAATATTCTTGCTGTCGATCTTCAGGATGAGATTATTGCTACAGTTCTCGATTCTGATGTTGCCAGGGTTATTGATGAAAGTAGTCTTTCTTCAAGTTATGATTATATCTTAAAAACCACCATCACAGACACATCACAAAAAGGAGCGGGTGGTAGTAAACTCACATACTACACTGTCAAATTGCAATTGTTTTCCCTGCAGGGGGAAAGACTAGGGCAGTGGCACGACAAAATTGGTTTGAACAAGGCGGCTAAAAGCTTCTTCTAAAATTACATATCAATTGTCTCTATTCCTTGTCGGAGGTTGTTATGGCGAGAACGGCAGTGGTTGGAGTGTTACTGACACTCCTCTTAACTAGTTGTGCAACTCAACAAGGATATCATGGTGCGAATATAGGTGCTTTAACTGGAGCAACAGCTGGTATCTTGCTTGATCCTAACAATCGTTGGCGAGGAGCTGTGATTGGAGGATCGCTTGGGGCGACATTTGGAGGGGCTCTAACAGATCAAGCATACTATACCACCTATTCTCCCAATTATCAGCAATACACACCTTCCTGCTCTTCGCCTTTAAATTATTATAATCAGCAATATGTGTATCGGTCGCAGTATCGACAATATCAGCCGTATGCCGTCCGTAACAATAGACTTGGAAGAGGCGCGGCATACGGAGGACTAGCGGGAGCGACTGCCGGAGCATTGATTGATGGTGACAATAGGTGGCGTGGAGGTTTGATTGGTGGAGCTTTAGAGGTTTTCTTTGGGAGAGGTATTAATTTTATTAAATCCACTCCAGGGGTTCCAGTATTACAACCATAAGGGCATCGGATTATTATGGCAGATTTTAAAACTCACCTAGCAGGGGGGATTATTTTAGGAAGCGGCAGTGCACTTGTTGCTCTGATTGTGATTAATCTTAATTTCGTACAGTCGTTTTCGGTTTTCACGATGGGGATTGTCGGTGGCATACTTCCTGATATTGATAGCGATTCTGGCAAACCATTAAATCTCATATTTGGTACTATGTCTGTTTTGCTGCCAGCGTTATTGCTGGGAAAAATATCAATTGTTGAATCTTTTACTCCTGAGTTTCTAGTTAGTTATTTTGTGTGTAGTTATTTTATTATTAACTACTTAATATGCGGTTTAGTAAAAAAAATCACAATTCACCGCGGAATAATTCATAGTTTGCCATTTGCAGTGCTGTCAGGGGAAGTTGGTTATTTACTTTTTGCAACATCTGGGCAAAATGTAGCGATTACAGTAGGAGGAGCCGTATTTATGGGATGTTTAGTACATTTGATTCTTGATGAACTACATTCGTTTACCTTTAAATATAAAATTATTCCAGTATTAAAAAAATCCTCTGGCACTGCACTTAAATTCAAATCAGATAACTCTATTTTAAGTATTTCTTTATATGGTTTGATAATTTTAACTGCTGTGATGATTTTCTTTGGATAGGTTTTTTTGAGACGTAAATGAATAGGGACAGAAATGAATACAGTACGTGCAGAGCTGGGTAAACATCCCGCGAATACCGTTTTGGTCAAGTTATCAAAATGCCCAGGGAGAGAGTTCTGGTCTTATAATACCTTTACCAGGGTCTTGGTGGAACAGAAACCGCAAGAGAGGTTGTGTCTCGAGAGTTGTTTCGTCATGAACTTGAGTGAGGAGCAATAGATAAGATCCGAATATCAGCCAATGGTAATTTTGCCCTTGGTAACAAGCGATTCGAGGAAGAAATCAGTGAAATGCTTGGTCATCGTGTAAATCCATGTAAAGCAGGGAGACCTAAGAAGAAAAATCTCCAATAAAAAATTTTCTGATTACGTATAAAGCTCAGCCATTTTTTTCGAGGGGGAGTCACTCTATGATACCCCTAGCATGTTAACATACTCCCAAACCTACAACAGGAGGGAGAAAATGGCTAAAAATAAAATACAATTTCAAAAGGGCCTCAGTTTGCAAGAGTTTCTTTCACAATTCGGTTCTGAAAAGCAATGTCGTGCAGCATTATTCCATTGGTGTTAAACAGCGTACAATATTGCCCCCCTTTCAGCTTCCAAGGTTGACCCCTCATGCCAAATATTTTTTCTGTTTGGAATCTCTTGATCCCACAGCCATAAAGGGTTTTAAACAGAAAGATGTTTTCCTATGAAACCATGGACAGCAATATTCAACGCTGACAAGGGGTCAAATTTCGATGCTGAACAACACCTTGATGTCATCGCGCTGGCTCCATTCAGTATATTTCCACCACCGTCTTCGCCAGGGGCAACAGCTTAGTCAACTCGGAACGGATATCTGTCCTGCAACCATTTGTCGTTGAGCCATGAAAATAGCTGTAGCCTGTCAGCCTATCAAAAAATAGCTGGATCAAAAAACTTTCTATAGTCCTTCTCACCCATGCGGATAAAACTTCGCTTCAGGTGCTAAAATAACCTAGTAATCCCCCCCCCGTAC
>Ga0307988_1001596_pt1 | contig 12519 bp, 11 predicted proteins | sample EllFjometagen183_FD_203166 | JGI IMG/M metagenome (GOLD analysis project Ga0307988, IMG submission 203166) | Marine microbial communities from Ellis Fjord, Antarctic Ocean - #183 | ecosystem: Environmental > Aquatic > Marine > Unclassified | place: Southern Ocean | collected 2014-10-08 | reverse complement strand
GTGCGAAAAACGAACCTGCTTTATTGTTCACTCCGTCACTGATCACGCAAAAGGCATTGTATTTAAACAGCTCCGGGATATCGCGTTTGTAGCGCACCGTCAGTTGGACAAAGGCATCGTGAATCGTAGCATCTTCACGGATCGCGCTCTTAAATTCAAACACCACCAGCGGCAGCCCGTTGATATACAGAATGCCATCCGGTATCCGCTTCTCGAAGCCAATGATCTCCAGCTGGTTCACCATCTTAAAGATGTTGCCGCCTGTTTGGTTGGCCGCCGCTTCCTTTGCCGCAACCACTGGCGTTTCGACCGCCTGCGGTTCACGAAACGCGACTAGGTCAGAATAATCGATCAGCTGCACATAGAGGTCTTTTTGGTCGCGGTCTTCGCGCTTGAGCAGAAATCCATCCGAGACCAGTTTCATGATCGCCTTATTGCTCTCGTAGAGATCCGCCGCCGGGTAGGCTTCCAACTTACGAATCACCGACTCGATTTCACTTGGCGTGATACCGTCCGCCGCATACTGCTTCGCCAGGAATGCCCACAGGTCGGTCTTGATCAAAACCTCTTGCGACTGACGCTCAATCGTCTCTCCCAGCACATGGGGATAACCCTCTGCTTTAAGGAGTTCGATTATTGCTAATTCAAGTTGGGCTTCGGTGAATTTCATACCTGCGCCTCCTTGGTTAGTTTTTCAACTTCGGGTATGCGAATTTCGCCAGAGATCAGTTTGGGGAGTAGGGTGTCGCGGAGTTTTGCGAGAGATTCGGTTTCTTGTTGGTGTCGTCCGATTTTTGCAATCAACGGGTAGCATTGCTGGTCAAAGAATGACATCAGATCTGAATCGAATATTACTATTTCTCGATTTCCAACAACCTCAGGTCTAATCGCTGGGTAAGCTCCTCCATCCGCCAAGTGTGCAAAGTTCTCAATTACTTTGTCTTGAGTCAGACATAGATATATGAATATGCGAGAGTTTGTTCGCTTTGGCCGTAAAACTGCGAATCCTGTGCTACCAGTCAGTCCACCTTCGTGAATATATGCAAATGAGCGATTTCCCGGACGAACCGTTCCGATTATTGTATCATCTTCTCTCAATACACGCCGTGCTCGACTAGGTGCATCAGAATAGTCGTATGGAAACACCTCGTTAATTCGGCCATTTTTAGTGTTTGCTAAGTCGACGTATTTTATGTGTTCGGGGTGGCTTCTATTGCTCCATGACTCCGAGTTTAATTCTGCTAAGTTATTAATTTTACCTGTTTCCCACCCCTCCGGTATCCAGCCCATTTCTTCGGTGAGTTGGAAGGCGGCGGGGAATTGCTTGGCGGCTTCGCGATTGGCGGCGCCATCGGCGAGGGCTTGGCGGCGGACATCCACACGCTTGGCGAGTTCTTCGGGGATCGGATTACCTGCGGCGAGGGCATTGTCGATCACCGGGTCAAAGTCCACAAACCAGCTTTTGAAGAGCGCCTGCGCCATCCCTTCCAGCGTCGCATTCATCCGCCGATTCAACTCAATCTTGTCATCCAATGATCCCAAAATGTGAGCAATCGCTTTTTGCTCGGCGAGGGGGGGGAATGGAATGTCAATAGACTCTATTTGAAAAGCGCTCAAGTTGACTTGGTTTGCACTACCAGTTGCTATCGAAACGAGTTCAAGTTGTGTCTCTCTCTGGCTGAAAAAGTAGTATAGGAAACGGATATCTAAGCAATCTGGTTTTAGTATTTCAAAACGACCTACACGTTGATTGATCAGGAAAGAATCGTCTACACCACTATGGCGAGCGACTCTTCCGACTATTGATGCAGGAGCTTGAATGCCTGAACCTGTCATCGAAATTAAAACATCCCCGTTTTTGATTAAAAATCTCGAACACTTTTCGGTGGTTTCTTTCGAGACATAATCTACGTCAGTAAGGTCGATATCTCGATGCCTAACATTTTTAATTTTTATAACAGGTACTCCTTCACGGATGAAATCCTGACTTTTAAAAGCAAAGCCGCCAACGAGTTTTGCCACATTACCTAGCGGCATTCTTTCCCATTCACTTACCATACCACGTTCTTCTTCCCCCCCCTGCAACACCACCCGCTCGGCTTCAATATTCTTATGAAACTGTTCGGGGATTTCGTTCCAGATAAAGAGGTCCACCCGAAAGGGCAGGCTGCTTTCCTCGAAAGCTTCTTTCAGATCGTAAATAGAGCGTTTCTGCTCTGGTGCAGCAAAGGCAACCATATCCAAATCTGACTGGGGCTTTGAAGTCCACTTAACCCGTGAACCATAGGCCCAGACCTCCGTTTCAGGTATATAGCGCTTTAAAAATCCCGAAATAATCTTTAGTTGCGCCGGGGTTAAATCGATATTTCTCAATTCTTCGCCCATTATTCCCAGCTCTCTTCGCTCATGGTCTGGTATAAGCCGATGGCATCATCAATGAAATCTGCCATGATCTCCAATGCATCATCCGCTTTTTCCCCGCTGTAATCATGGGACGTATCAACACGAATCCTTGCATATTTCAGCCACTGATCCACAGAAGTTGACAGCAGATGATTTTCACCCGCTAACCGTATAATTGGATTGGGACCATTAGGAACCTTTGGCAGACCTATTTCCTCTTCCAGATAACGTTTGAGTACTTTCCACAAACAATCCCAGCATGTTTCAAAACGTTGGATGACCGATTCCGCAACGGCTTCCTGCATGAGTTCAGGCAGCGCTGCATCCAACCCGTTATAATTTTCAAACTGTAGTTCAAGGTGTTTGAGTGATTTTTTGAATTTGTCGTACTGAATCATGGCTTATTCTCCAAATCCTAAACGTTTCAAGTTCTTCCGAATCACTTTATCCATCTTTGCGGATTCCTTCATCTGCCCGTAGAGCGTCTGGCTCATCTCGGTCATCTTGGTTTCAAAGGGGATGCCGTCATCTTCAAGGGCAGCTGCCCCGACGTAACGCCCGGGAGTGAGCACATAGTCATGCTTGCGTATATCTTTGAGCGTAGCGGATTTACAGTAGCCAGCCTCGTCTTCATAGACGCCGTCTTTCGCCTCACCACGCCAGGCGTGATAGGTTTTGGCGATGGCTGCGATGTCCTCGACATCGAATTCCTTTTGGGTGCGGCTGATCATCGAGCCAATCTTACGGGCGTCAATAAAGAGCGTCTCGCCCTTACGGTTGCGGTAGCCGCGCTTGCTGTTGGCCTTCTTATTCTTGGTGAGGAACCAGAGGCAAACAGGAATCTGAGTGGTGTAGAAGAGTTGGCCGGGGAGCGCAATCATGCAATCCACCAGGTCGTTCTCCACTATCTTCTGGCGGATCGCGCCTTCGCCGCTGGTGTTGGTCGACATGGAACCGTTGGCCAGCACAAATCCTGCCACGCCATGCTCTGAGAGTTTGGCAACCATGTGCAGAATCCAGGCGTAGTTGGCGTTGCCAGTGGGCGGGGTTTGGTAGCCATCCCAGCGGGAATCGTTGGTCAGTTCATCGGCGGCCCGCCAGTCCTTCATATTAAAGGGCGGATTGGCCATGATGTAGTCGGCCTTCAAATCGGGGTGTTGATCCTTAAAGAAACTATCGGCGGGGACTTCGCCGAGATTGGCAGATAGCCCGCGCACCGCCAGATTCATCTTGGCCAGTTTGTAGGTGGTAGAGGTGAACTCCTGCCCGTACACCGAGATGTCCTTGGTATTGCCGTGGTGGCTCTGCACAAACTTTAGCGACTGCACAAACATACCACCCGAACCGCAGCAGGGATCGTATATTTTGCCCTTGTAGGGTTTAATCATTTCCGCAATCAGGTTAACCACGCACTTGGGCGTATAGAACTCGCCCCCCAGTTTACCCTCCGAGGCGGCAAATTTACCGAGAAAATATTCATAAACCCGGCCGACCACGTCTTCTTCCTTGTTCTCCACCGTGTCAATATTATTTATCGCATCGATCAGGGCGGAGAGTTTGCTGCCATCCAAGCCCAAGCGGGAGAAATAGTTATCGGGCAAGGCGCCCTTGAGTGATGCATTGCTCTTCTCAACCGCAGTCAGGGCCGAGTCTATCTTGATTGCGATATCGCCCTGCTTGGCGTGCTGCTGAATATAACTCCAGCGGGATGTCTTGGGCAGGTAGAAGACGTTCTTCATGGTGTAGAACTCCACCATGTCAGCGTATTGCTTCTTGCCCTCCCCGATCAATTCCGCCCGACGCTCCTCAAACTTATCCGAAATAAACTTGAGGAAGATCAAACTCAGCACAACGTGTTTATATTCGGAAGACTCGACGCTGCCCCGCAGTCGGTTAGCAGAATCCCACAGGGATTCCTCAAAGCCTTTACCGTTTTTAGGAGCAGCTGCTTGCTTAGCCATTATTAATCCTTAAGTTACTGACTTTAGTTGAATGATAGTCCTGTTCCATATTTTGAAGGACTACCAAATTATTTAGTGGTTTCTTGAGGTTATACCGTATGTTATTGATAGTAAAGGCAACTTTTAATATTGGGTCTAACCCCATAAAGGCACCAAATGTTGTGTAGGATCAAGCGCGAGCCAGGCTTTGCCTGTAGTTAGCGACGACACGAGAGGTTGTCGCTTCGCTAACACGATATGGCCGCGCCATCTGTGCTTGAGACTTCCTTCCTGACATGACATTATCCACAATGTCTTTGCGCTGTTCTTCAGACAGTTTGGGTTTTCGACCTCCATGAGTGAGCCCAACCAAAAAGAAAGGCTGTTATCTGCTGTAGGAAGCCATTCGCCCATGTCTTGGGCTCATATTAACCTTCTGGGTGAATATGATTTCTCGGATGAAAAACTGGAATATTCAGTCGGTATCAAACTCCTCAAAATGATAGTTGATTATCAATATTTATAGTGATATAACACCAGGTAAAATTTGAAAAGATGACTAAATTTTTCGCGTACATTTCGCGTACAATACGGGTACAATGCAGGTACGGCAATTGAGGAGCATTACCGAGTAATTATTTTGGTTTATTTTCTATTAAGATGTGTATATCATTTATTGTAGTATGAGAGTTGCTCAATATGGATAAGCCAAGCAAAACGAAGGTGTTAGACAGCAAGCAAGAGCAATTAGTCCACGAATATTGTGTCGATCAGAACGCAACTCAAGCCGCCAGACGTGCTGGATATAGTCATAAATGCGCTGGTGCTATCGGCGCACGAATGTTAAAAAATGTTAAGATTAAAAATAAGATTAATACAATATTGCAGAAACATTGTGATGCTCTCGGAGTGACCACCCAACAAATCGTTGAAGAGGACAAAGGCATTGCGTTTGCGGACATCCGCCAAATCGTGGATGCAGACTACGTGCCGATACCGCTCATTGCCGCAGATCATGGGGGTTTTGGCACAATAACGAGCGTTTTCATCGACAAAAAGGATGGTCACCGTGGTCAGCATCACCGATACAGCCCTTTGTCTTGGATAATCTCGACAAGCAGAATTTCAACGGTTTATCTTTAACGGATTTACTGTTATTATGTTCATGGCATGCGTAATTCTCCGGTCGTTCCTTATGGAAACAGCACCCCGTTAACGGGGCATCAGGAAAATGGTCCATACCTAGCGTTTTGCAGGGTTTAAGCGATCCATTTGCCCGGTTGCCGAAACGCCTGACCGCTACTAAAACGACATAACGCGTATTGGACACCGCCCTTTTCGTCGTCCTCCCCCAGTCGATTCATTCCCCAAACCAATTCCAGGCCCCCCTCTCCCTCATATGGGAGCCCAAGAGGCTGAAAAGGGGACTTACGACGCTGCTTTTACAGCACTGCGTCACAAACCCCCTTTTAGCGATGGCCGGGTAGTGATGGGGATTATCCCGTTCATTCGTAAAGAGTTAAGTACCTTTTTAACCGGACTTCTGCTGTGACTAACGTTACTAACGTGACTAACTGTGACTGACCTTTACTTGGTTAGTCACAGTTATAACTTTTGTTATAACAATATGTTACGTCGGTCATGACTAACGTGACTAACTAAGGGGGGTTTTAAATTCCGTAGAGAATAATTTCGGGTACTCAGCATTACATCACGGGGGGGTACTTATCTTATTCTGTCTAATTCTATTTTAGTTAGTCACGTTAGTCACATTAGTCACCACCCCTGTAAACAAAGGCCAAAATGTGTGACTAACATCAAAAGGGGTTAGTCACAGTCAGTCACTAACCCCCCCCGTGAGCGTTTTTTGTGTTTTTAGTAGTGTTCATCCTCGTCGATGGGATTTCCCCAGTTGACGATTGTCCCTATTTTCTCTTCAAAGGCTTTTCGGCATTCCTCCAATGGCGGGATAAAGTAGGCCTTCTCGTTGGTACTGTACGATTTGCCGTCTTCCCCTATTCTATCGAAACGGGCTGCCCGATTGTCATACTTGACGCCGTATTTAGCTAGGAATATAGCGAATTTTTGCGGAAACCCTTTATACGCATGCCCTGCTTTACTTAGTTCGTCTTGGAATGCTTTATTCACGTCCTTGGACGGTATAGGCCCCGGTGCAGGATCATTCCAAGGGGCTTTGTTTACTGTATCCGTATCAATGCGCCCTTCTTGCAGGATCGAGTACCACGCGGCGGGAATGCCTTTCAGGTTGAGAATTATCTGTTCTCCCAAAGCGGCTGATTTAGGATTGACTCTCAGGTTAGACGTGATTTTCCTGTTCTGCAAAAACCATAATAAACGGCCCAGCCCGCCGTTATTCATGTAATCATCCAGCGTTTTGAAGTATTTGGTGTCTTGTAGTTTATCGTTGCCTACCTGGTAGACGGCGTAGCGGCGTTCCTTTGGCCCGGCGGGAACGGCTTCCACGTCATTTGTTGCCATAACTATTCTTCTGTAGTCGGGCATTGTAATGATCCCTTTTCCCTTGGCTTCGATGTTGAGACTTTTCCCCGTGATTATTCCTTTTAGGATTTGATCGGCTTTTTTGTCGCCGCTCCATAACGAATCGTCGGCGAAGATTAACAGCCGGTTGGCTAGGTGATCGTTGAATCTGCCCGTGATTTGGTTCCCGTCGTTTGTGCTGAAATAATGAGGGCCGAGTAATTTCCCTATTTGATCAATTGCGAATGTCTTCCCCGTGCCACGATCCCCGATTAAGACCAAGGCAACTCCCTTTTTTTCCTTTGGGTGCTGAATCATATCAGCAAAAAAATCAATGAAGAAATTGAAGTGCTCTTTATCTTTTTGACAAATGTTATCGAAGATATGAAGCAAGAACGGATCGGGTTTTCCTTCGATGGGTTCAACCGCGAAGCCTTTCCATAGGTTGTAATAGTCCTTGGGAGTTTCGACGGGATCGAAAATAAACCCTTTCTCGTAGCGGCGGCGCCCCGGCCATTTCAACCAATCGGGCGCGATTTCTCTTGGCTTGTCTTCTTTTTGATATGTGTGCCCGGCATACAACTCCCGAAACGCCGAAGAACTAAAATAGTCCAGCCGTTGATCGTCCTTTTCTTCGCATACAACCACGGTCCCTCCTATATGGGTTTGGAAGAATCGTTTGTTAACGTCGCTTAAAGAAGAAAACGGTTCTACCCGTCCCGTTGTGTCCGCATGATGGGGCTGTTCTTTAATCGCTTTTTGAATTGTGCGTCGCCCGTAGGTTGAATCTCCACGGGAGGAATCCCACTTATCGCGGTATATCTTCGAATCCCGAATAATCGCATCGATAACTTTTTCGTTTCTTGTCCAATATGCGATTAAAAGGCATAACTTGAAATCTGCGCTGGATCGATCAAACGGGTCGTTCTTTTTGTTTGGCGGAAATTCAACCGCTAACTTATCCACGTCGCCCGTATAAAGGGCCTTAAAGAGTTCCCCCACTTTTCCCTTGGCTTTGTGTAATCGATCAATAATCGTATCTTGATCAATCCCCCCCGTGTTGTAGTTTTGGCTTTTTGGCTTTCCGCCGGGGGCATATCGGGCATAGATTTTATCAAGGGGGCATTTGTTGCTTATAACGCTGCGTTCTTCGAATATTTGGCCCGTAAGCGTTGTGTATTGGTTGCGCCCGTAGATTTCAATATGCCCGTCTTCAACGGTTATTTTCTTGCGCCATTCTTCGGGGGGTTTCTTTCCGATTAATAGCAACTTGAACCCTTTGCCGCCGGGGCTGTATTCAGTGTATGTGTTGGCCATCTCGATGAGTTCACGCGCCCAGGGTTTTACTTCGCCCTCGTGTATTCCGTCATCAATATCAATGAAGGTTACGTCGTCTTCATCGTCGGGACAATATCCAATACCGTCATATTTACCGGATTCGTGAGTGTGCCATGCGGTGTCAAAGTCGTGCCAGCCTTTGGGGTCTTGATCGCTTGTGAGGCGTCCGGTTTTCGCGTTGCGGGGCGGTTTGTGCCCGTCCTCTTCGCGCCAGACAACGAAACGTTTCCGTTTTTTCAGGAATGCTGGAATCCCGTCCTTGTTAGGGATCAATGCGTGGTAAGAGGAAGTATTCTCTATCATTATGATAGCCCGCCTTTCTTCGCGGCGGCTGCCAGGATGATGGTCTCTTCCCGTTGTTTTTTGAGGTCCTCTTGTAAAATATCGTAGGCTTTGAGTGTGTCTAGTTCATGATAGAACGCTGCCAGCACGGCGGGATCGGGGCGAACAAATTTGGTTCCCCTTTTATAACGGCATAGAGCATTCCAATTGTGGGGGGGCCTAAACACCTTCAGTTTGCGGCATTCATGAAGCAAGTCGAACGCCTTTTTCGAGTCATTGACCCGAAAAAGGGCTTCTGCCGCGCTAAGCAGTTCCCGCCCATCAACCCCAGTCTCTAAAATCGTTTCATCCATCAACAACCAAAATTGATTGTTGACTGCTGCCTGTTGTTCGTGTAAACTTTTTTTAGTTAGATGCAGATGAATGACTTCCCTTGATCGATCACAATTGCCGTTGTGATCGATCTTTTCATTTTGTTTGCGTTTCATTTCCATCATTTGGTTTCCTTCCTTGATAGCGTGATGCAAAGCGGTTTAACCGGTTGCGTACTATCGTACTGTAAACATCGTGATGTTCTTCGAAGTAGTGATATGCTTCTGGGGATCGTGTTTCGATTTTGCTGAGAAGGCGGCGGGCGGTTTTAATTCCTTCGACTTCGGCTTCGCAAAGGTCTTCTGGAACGTCCGGCAAGGCTTCTATCTTCTCGACACATTTTATACAGTATTCGCGGATCAAAACGCAAATCTTCGCCTTTCGGGGGATTATCACGCCCCCTTTTGACTTCTCAATTTCCCCCCTGTTCATCCAACTTGAAACACAGGCCCCGCTAACGTGCAAATATTCAGCGATCTCTGCTTTGTGAAGTCCGCTGAATTTAAGAATGGAGTGCAACTGTAATCCCGTCATTTTTTGATTCCTTTCATGTTATGCTAATTCACTTAAGATAATAAAAAAGGGTACCTTGTAAATATAAAATTCAGGTAAACCCCTCTGTAAACTTAGTTTAGTGGAGAATATATTATACAGGATGTAAAAAAGCCCCCGTGGGCTGGCACCGGGGGCTTGGAAGGTGTTCTATATTTACAGCCTACTAGAGGGTTAAATCCCTCAAAGGTACGTAAATGGCCACTCGGTCTTTGGGTTTGTAGGAAAACGCTAACAATCAGATAATGCCATGCTGAATCGCTAATAAATCCTTGTTAAACAAGGTTGCAAGACAGATTGATGAGCAATGAAGGTTAGTGCAAGGGATATCGTATTTTCGCATTTGAGCCAATTCATCCAGATGATTGCTGAGACAACGGATTTAATGCGTCATATGGCTCCGGTGTGTCCCTATTCAAATTCAGAGTGTAATTGCCAAAGCAATTGACATGATCGGTTATGTATGGGCTTATGCGTGATAGGGTTAAATTTTTGTTAGTTGAGTTTTTTTAGGCATTGGAGAATGTTCGGAATTATTGAGAATGGATGAAGGCGCATCCCGGTTAGCGCAAGTTTCTCCTGTTGCCTGGCAGCACATCAATCTGTACGGGCGTTATGAGTTCAACCACGAACCGGAAACCATCGATATCAACTCGATTAACCAGGAGTTGACCAAAATACCCGTCCCTGAGGAAATTACCCCAAATTAGCGCTTTTGATGGATCGGTAATGCTGGCCCTTTAGGCTTGGGATGGCTTATTTGCCAGGTCCGATAATATCTTGGAATTCTAGCGTGATTTGCGACAGGACCGTCAGGAACGAGGGAAAACCTGACGCAAATCACGCAACACACGGTAGAAATGGGATTTGCTCTCTTCCGTTACGTAGTCAACCCGTCTTGCATGGTACAATAGATCGAAATGCGGTTTAAATCGGATGTTGGGAGAATACGATGGAACGTCATACTTTCACGGCGGCTTTTTTAATGTCTTTTTTGCTCTTGACGTTGGCGAGTATAGCGAAAGCACAAGAACCTCAATGGCTCGACACTTATGAATTCAACCAGGAAACGTTGGCGAGCAATGGCTGGGCAGAGATTCCTGGCGGCTTCGAATCACGGGAACCTGGGGTTACGCAATTCCGTGATCTTCCCGATCAAGCAATCGCTTCCTCTATAGACGGACGGGGTATCGCTATTACCGTCAAGCCAAAGCAAGTTACGTTTCTCTATGCGTTGAATCCCATAGCCACCAATGGTCGTCCTATCTTGATCCGTATGACGGCTAGGGCTTCCTCTCCCTGGGCCTCCATCGCATTAATAGCGTTACGTGGTGATATCTCCACGGGGAAGGATTTGGATGGTTCTATCGGTTTGAATAATCCTGCCATCTCAGAAAGTTTTGTGGATAAGGAGCGGCGCATCGTCTTGGTTTATGAACCGGATAAAGGCGATATTTTTACCCTGGCCATCCAGGTAGCGGGAACCGGAGCATTAAGTGCTGCTACCGTTTGGATCGACAAGGTGGAGATGCTTAGCCTCGATCCCGATCAATTCGGGGCGGATAGCATCTCATTAATACCAACGCCGACTTATACGCCAATGCCGGAGCCTACACCGACAAATACGCCACAACCTTCGTCAGGCAATACGATTACTATCAATTTAAACATGCCTTCGGGAGCCAAACCCTTGGAAATGGTATTGATCCCGGCGGGAACGTTTACGATGGGATCGCCATTGAATGAACAAAACAGAGATCCAGATGAGGCACAACATCAAGTGACGCTAACGAAGGATTTCTATATCGGGAAATATGAGGTGACGCAAGCGCAATGGCAGGCAGTGATGGGGAGTAATCCGTCGAGGAGTTTTGGTATTGGATCGAATTATCCTGTGTATAATGTATCCTGGAATGATTGTCAGACCTTCATCACGAAACTTAACCAGATAGGTCAAGGAACATTCAGATTGCCCACAGAAGCCGAATGGGAGTACGCTTGCCGTGCTGGAACCACAACCGCGTTTTATTGGGGGAATAGCGATAGTGATAGTATTATGAAAGATAACTGTTGGTATGATCAGAATGCAAGAGAATGGACTTGGACATTGCCTCATGCTAACAAAGAAGGTACACAACAAGTAGGTACGAAATTACCGAACGCTTGGGGATTGCATAACATGAGCGGGAATGTGTGGGAGTGGTGTCAGGATAGGTCTGGTTTGTATCCATCAGAAAGTGTAGTTGATCCAATTGGTCAAGTATCTGGTTCGTACCGTGTGAGACGGGGCGGTTGTTGGGACGACGACGCGTGGTACTGCCGATCAGCTTATCGTGGCAGGGACAATCCTGGCTACACGAACAACAGCATGGGCTTTCGGGTTGTATCATCCCGGACTAATTAGACCTGGTACTTTTAATCTTTTACCCTGTGCTGAGCCACAATTCGTGAGATGGTGGCCTCACTGACATGATAAAGTCGTGCCATCTGCGCTTGTGTCTTCCTACCAGAGAGAACATTCTCCGCTACGTCCTTGCGTTGATCCCCTGATAGTTTCGGCTTCCGTCCACCTATGCGCCCTTCGGCTCTGGCGGCTTCCAATCCGGCCTTTGTGCGTTCACGAATCATCTCTCGCTCAAACTCTGCGAAAGAACCCACCATTTGCATCATCATCCGACCGGCTGGCGTTGTGGTATCAATGGACTCAGTTAGGCTCTTGAATCCCGCTCCAGATTCGGCGATTCGCTCCAGGAGGACCAACAAGTCCTTGAGAGATCGTGACAGGCGGTCGAGTTTCCAGACTACGACCACGTCACCCTCTCGCAGTTGGTCGAGCATCTTGTGAAGTTTTGGACGGTCCCAACGACCACCGCTCGCAGATTCCTTGAAAACCTTTTCGGCTCCGGCTTCTTTGAGTGCCTTAGTCTGAAGGCTGCTGTTCTGAATGTCCCCTTTTGAGATACGGCTGTAGCCTAAGATCATGGTCTTTTCATCCTTTCAAAAACGGTCGTTTATGCAAGGTTCACAACACTACGAGATTTTAACTATTTACGCCTTGCATAAACCTCTTGCAAAATAAAATCGAATGGTAACACGTTTTCGCAAGAGAATAAAGGGTGAAAAAGGGACGAAT
>Ga0307988_1001595_pt1 | contig 12528 bp, 11 predicted proteins | sample EllFjometagen183_FD_203166 | JGI IMG/M metagenome (GOLD analysis project Ga0307988, IMG submission 203166) | Marine microbial communities from Ellis Fjord, Antarctic Ocean - #183 | ecosystem: Environmental > Aquatic > Marine > Unclassified | place: Southern Ocean | collected 2014-10-08 | reverse complement strand
TGTTCAAAGTCTTTATCTATTACATTCCTAAAACAAGTTTTATTCCATCGTCAATCTCATCAAGAATTGAATTAGGTAATCTATTCTCATATTTGATCAATCTAGATTTATCAATAACAGATATTTGTGAAGTAACTAAAACAGAATCTTTAGATAATCTTGATTCATACTTTTCAACAAACACATTCCCTGGAGCTTTTTCCAAAAATAAATTTGTTGTAAAAGGAATGACTATTACTGTGTTTATTTTACTTTGGTTAATTGCATCATCTTGAATAATTATTATTGGTCTATTAAATCCAGGTTTGCTCCCAAAAGGCACTCCAAAATCTGCCCACCAAATCTCACCACGAGTCATTTTTTGTTAATTCCCTTAAATTTTGCAAACTTACTTCTTCAATTCCTGAAATATCAACAGTATTAACTTTTGAATATATTTCATTATATTTTTCAGTAATATTTTCCTTTCTATAGTGACTAATGAATTCCTCCAAAGCTTTTGCAAAGAGCTGACTTCGGGGTATTCCCATTGATCTTGCAGTTTCTTCTGCAATTGCGAATAATACATCTGGAAGCGATATAGCTGTTTTCATACTTAATAGTATAACTTCGGTATAACCAAATATCGATACTATTATTTCTATACCGTTTGGCTATTTGAAACTCTACGCTATTTGAAACTCTACATAATTGACTGGACATAAGTATTTACTACGTCTAAAATAAACAATGTGAATTGATACGAGTGAATAATCCATTACACCACTCCAACAAGAGGAATAAATGAGATGAATGTGATAGAAATCAATAAACTGACAAAATATTATGGGAAAGCCAGAGGAATCATCGATGTAAGCTTCAACGTTGAAGAAGGAGAGATCTTCGGATTCATCGGTCCGAATGGTGCAGGAAAATCAACAACAATAAGAACCCTGCTCTCACTCATATTTCCCACTAGCGGATCAGCAACTATATTTGGTAAAGACTGCATAAAATACGGTCCTGAAATTCGTCAGGAAATTGGATATCTGCCGTCTGAGGTCTTTTATTACGATAAGATGAAAGTAATTGATCTCCTTAAATACTCAGCAAGCTTCTTTAAGAAAGACTGCACAAAACGTACCCATGAACTTGCAGAGATCATGGGACTGGATCTGAAACGTCGGATTGAGGATCTCTCCTATGGAAACAAAAAGAAAGTGGGGATAGTTCAGGGTCTGCTTCATGAACCAAAACTGATCATGCTCGATGAACCAACCAGTGGTCTTGATCCGCTTATGCAGCAGAAATTCTTTGATCTCATCGCTGAAGAGAACAAAAAAGGAGCTACAGTCTTCTTCTCATCTCATATATTGGCAGAGGTTCAGGCCCTCTGTAATCGGGTTGCAATCATCAAAGATGGATCAATAGTCCGGGTCGAGGACATGAATACACTTGGTGCTGCACATTACAAGAAAGTCATTGTCAAAGGGGATCAGCTGAATGAATCAGGATTCTCGTTTGAAGGAGTAACCGAACTAAAAGCAGAAGCGGGTAAGATTCAGTTCTATTACAATGGTGATATAAACAGGATGATAAAAGCAATCAGTACTGAAAAAATTCAGGATATACTTATCGAAGAGCCCTCTTTAGAAGAAATCTTCATGCACTATTACAAATAGGTGATGCCGTTATGAATATATTTATGTATGAACTTAAGTTGTATAGAAAATCGGTCACCCTATGGTCAATCTCCATAATAGCACTTCTCTCCATGTTTATGTCTTTTTACTCAAATTTTGCGGTTGATACTGCTATGATGGATCTTTTTTTGGAAAATTACCCGGAAGAAATGCTGCAAGCCCTAGGTATGAACAGTGGATTACCATTATCTTCAGTTGCTGGATATATTGCCTTTCTCTTTACATTCGTTCAGATTTGCCTGGCCATCCAGAGTTCATTTTACGGATTTCAGGTTCTCTCTATTGAAGAGAGGGAGCTGACTGCGGATTTTCTCATGACTAAACCAGCCTCAAGACGGCGAATCTTTATCTCAAAATTCATGGCTGCCTTTGCGGGTCTGCTGACTACCGCCATCTTCACCGGGATCGGGACCTTCGGCAGCATCGTGCTTTTCAGGGACGGCCACCCCTTTGAACCTGATAAAATATTTGTCCTTTTGTCATCTATTGTATTCTTCCAGCTCTTCTTTTTAAGTGTGGGAATGCTTATTTCAGTGATGATTAAAAAAGTACGCAGCGTGCTCTCCTTCTCAATGGCCCTTGCCTTCGGTCTCTATATCCTAAGCGCATTGCAGAAGATCATAGGTGGAAAAATTCTGGGGATGATAACTCCTTTCAACCACTTTGAAGCCAGTTATATTTTAATACAGGGTAAGTATGATACTGTTCAGGCTGCTATAAGTATAAGTATCATAATTGTCTCTTTAATAATGAGCTATATCCTCTACTTAAGACGCAACATTCATTCGTTATAGGAGATTTTTCATGAATATTATCAAAAGAGAGCTTCGTGCCCATATGAAATCACTCCTTATCTGGTGCGGCTGCATAATAGCTATCGTTATGGTAATGATGTCGGAATTTTCGGCTTACTATAATAATCCTGAAATGGGAAAAATACTGGATACTATGCCTAAAGCTTTGATGGATGCATTTTCCATGAATGGTGCGAACCTTACTACCGTGAGCGGTTTTGTGAGTTTAACATCAGTCTATTTCTATATCACTCTTGCCATTTATGCAGTTTTGCTGGGTAGTTCTATAATTTCCAAAGAAGAGCGTGATAAAACGGTAGAGTTCTTTCTTACCCTGCCAATATCACGGCAAAAAATAATTGCAGGCAAGTGGATCAGTGCCGTTACAAATTGCATCCTAATCAATGCGGTTACTGGTTTGACACTCTATGCCACAACTGCTAAATATGAACCTGGAATTGAATTCAACAAGTTCCTTCTACTGATGCTTTTGGCCATGTTCATTATTCAGATGATATTTCTCAGCATTGGGATGTTTTTGGCGGCAATAACTAAACGATACAGAAAATCCGGGACCTATTCAGTTAGCATCCTGCTTGTTGCTTATTTTCTCTCGGTGCTTATTGGAATGAGTGAAAAGATTGATTTTTTGAAGTATATAACTCCTTTTAAATATTTTGAGGCAAATTATCTACTGCAGGAAGGTTCATTAGAGGGCGTTTTTCTGCTGATATCATTGGGAATCATAGCAGCAGCAACTGCAGGCATCTTCGTTTTCTATCCAAAAAGGGATCTGCATATTTAGAAATCTCACAGAGCATTCAGCGTATCAACCAGCGTTATTCCTATACTCCATCGGTGAATGGCCTACCCTCTTTTTAAACATTTCGGAAAAATAGGCAGGAGAACTATAACCGACAATTTGTGCAATTTCAAAGATCTTTAAATCTGATTTTCTTAAGTAGACCTTTGAAGCTGCCACTCGTTTATCCAACTGAATTGATGAAAACGATTTACCCAGTTCCTTTTTAAATAATCGGCTCAAGTGCTTTTCATGGACATGGGTATGCCAGGCCAGATCTGCAAGTGAGATATTACCAAAATTCTTCTCAATTAGTGAGAGGCACTTACTTATCACCGGATGCAAACCCTTTCCTTGAAGCTCACTTTGCGGCGTAACGGATCCTTTCTCAGAGTTTTGTAAAGAATCAAGCTTTTTCTTAAGATCAACAAAACACTTCTCAATAACCTCTTCCTCATCGGATTTTAACAAATAATCCGTAACACCCAGTTTCACACCTTCTCTGGCAAACTCAAACTCCCTGTATGCAGTCATAAGAATTATCTTTATATGCTGGTATTCGCTTCGAATATAATTTGCTAAAGTGAGCCCATCCATAACAGGCATCCTGATATCCGACAGAACGACATCAACTGGATTCTTTGAGATAAATTCTATAGCCGCCTGCCCATTTTCAGCAGTTCCAACCAGATCATACCCAATTTCATTCCATTCAATAAGTTCACTTAAATAACTGCGCATCATCTCTTCATCTTCTACAATCAGTAAATTATACATTTAGACACCTACTCTCTATGAAAGGTATCATACCCCAGGCTAAGCCCGACTGAATCTATAGATTCAGCTTACCCAGAACCGCTTTGGCGGTTCTATTCCGCCAAAAACTGCGAAGCAGTTTCAGGGGCAGGGGTATGTTTCCTTGCGTTCCGAGTTTCGCTTACGCAAACTCCTGAAACAACCTTTGGTTGTTCACTCGCTCGGAAATGGAACCAACTTGTTGGTTCCGCTTCTCTCGCTCGTTTGAGAATCAAGCAGAGGTAACGTCACCCGCACCTCTGTTCCCTTATTAATATCACTGCTAATCTCCAATCCAAATTCAGTTCCATAATGAAGCTGGATTCTCCCATGAACATTCATAAGCCCTATGGAAGTTGTTTGCAGTTCACCAGCCAACTGCTTTTCAATTTTTTTGATATTCTCAGCCGATATACCCAATCCATCATCTTTTACCACGATCACCATATATTGAGATTCCCGTTTGACAGATATTCCGATATGCCCAGCACCCTCTTTTGTTTCCAGGCCATGATAGATAGAGTTTTCAACTACCGGCTGTATGGAAAGCTTCAATATCCTGCTGTCAAGAAGGCTCTCATCAATATCAAAACTTGCAGAAAACTTATTTGAGAATCTCAACTGCTGTATTTCAATATAATACTGAACCCGTTTCAATTCATTCCGAAGAAGATCAGTATCATCAATTCCCGGAGTACTGGTTCTAAAGAGAAATATCAACTTTTTAATAACATCAGCTGCCCTTGTATCCCCTTTTGATGCCATAAACTGAACTGACCGTAAAGTATTATAGAGGAAGTGAGGACTTATCTGTGACTGCAGCAGGTTCAATTCCAGCTCTTTGGATTTTATCTGCAGGGCAACCTTATCTTCCATAACCTCATGCAGATTTTCCAGCATCTCGTTGAAACTATTCCCCAGCTCATCAATCTCATCATGTCCGATAATGGGATACCGGACATCGGTATTCTTATTTTGTATTTCCCTGACTACATTCCCCAGTATGAAAATCTTTCTGCACATCAGAATATAGAATAGTATTGCTACAATGCCGCCAATAATCATCAATAGGAAAACAACCACAATGGTATAGGAGTAGATTTTAGTAAGATCTTCTTTATATTTCTCAATCGGGAGATAGACAAAAAGCTTCATACCTCCATGATCGAGTGATCTTGACTCTGTCAAATAGCCGGCAAAAGTATCCTGTCCCTGGAGTGTTTCCATATCAAAACCAAGTGGTGCAGATATATTCATCACCTGCTCATTCCTATCCTGCAGAACCATTGCCGCACTGTTGGCAGTCAGACTGTAAAACATTTCCGTTATCAATTCTGTATCAAAATCAAGCAGCAGATATCCGAGAATTTTTCCATATTGTTCAGTATTTGACATAATATTCAAAACAGGAATTCCTATTCGCAGCCTCTGTTCATGCATAATGCTGCTCTCTGTCCAGCGCCAAAAGAAGTCACCATGATTGTCTGCTATGAATTCAATGGTATTCAGAAATTCCGGATCAGTATAATACTCTGGAGACAAACCGCTTGAATAGAAGAATTTTCTATCACGATTGAAGAATGCAGTATTAGAAATATTTGAGTGAAACAGAAGATTTGACAGCATGATATGATCTGCTATTTTGATGATATCCTGATCTCGATCAACTTTTTCATTGGCAATTTGAAATACATTCTGAATATTCTCATTAAGTGCTATCTCAATCATTTTCTTTTCATAGTTGTCAAAAATGAAATCAACCTCTGCTGCAACTATATCCACACTCTTTTGAAAGACAGTATCCATCTTATACATGATCATATTGTTGTTCACCAGAATGGACATTACACCGATACAGACAGCAGGCAGAATTGCCATACTGATAAAGAAAACCATTAAAGCAGCTTTAAACTTGATCTTCCGGTCAGACAACCTGATTCGTTCAGTCACATGCCCTCTTTCTACCATCGTATCAAGCTGTTTTTTCATATTTGTGAGAGAAAAAACCAATCTTCCTGCAATAAATAGCAATAGAGGTATGATAAAAATTGATACGAGAAGGCTGAGCACAATAATCAAATTGTAGTTTTTCAGGTACTCCCGTACAGTAATATGAGGGTCCAATTGTATAAGAGACCAGTCATCGAACAGAAGCGGCCTTAGTAAAAAGTCATTCTTTATGATTCTGGCGGGATTGACCTTTGTCTTACTGAAAAGATCGATACTATTACCCAGTCCATCCCTGATGATATATCCTTCTATGGCATATCTAAACTGATCAACAAATTCATCACTTAACAAAACCAAAATACAGGATGTCAACTGATTCATTTCCGGATTGATAATCGGATTAGAGATGAGAATACTATTCTCATCATTATGATTTTCACCAATATCCAGGAAATAACTCTCCCTAAATCCCTCATTTATCATCGATTCAACTGAATTAAAATAGGACTCATCTCTGAATGAAAGAAAGTATTTGGCGGCATCCTCATTTGTCAGAGAGATATTAGTTTCATAAAAGCTGTCATCTCCTGTATTGATGATAATGGCTTCTATTTCAGGGTGCAGCACAAGAAAATCATTCATATACTCCCGGTAATCTCTAATCGCCCGGGTTGTCTCATAGCTTGTGACATTTTTCTTATCAGAAAAGAGGGCAAGATCATCACTGCTCTGCAGCTGGGTGATCATGTCATTGATCCCAAGCAGCATCAGATTCACCTTCTCCTGTGAAGCACTAAGCAGCAGCTCATTATTCCTGGTATCCTTCTCAACAATTATTGAATACCCCAATGAAATATTTACTACAAGAGCCAGCAATGTGGATATAAAAAAGAGTAGTGCAGCAAGTGCTGCTATCTTATTTCGGATTGAGCGTATAAATCGCATGGTGATTAGAGATACTCATGAGCCAGGATAAGGAAAATACTTGATGTCCAGGTATAGGCTTTATCCCTGAGACTGTTACCGGTCAGCGCATCAAAGTTTTCTGCAAACCCACTTTTTCTACAGAGTTTAATAAATTTTTCCGCAAGATCTCCTGCCAACTCAATTTCTCCTGATTTAACAAGCCCTTCCAAAATTAACATTGTGGAAGGTGCCCATATGGGACCTTTCCAATAACCGTCAGATATATACTCCGCACTATCCGGGCTCTCTGTCGCCAGACCCCATTCGGTTATAAATGATTCTGCATGCAGCCTTTCAATTAAGGCATCCCGAACATTTGCTGGAAGTCTATCACCCAACAGCAAGGGTGTAAACTCTAAAAGTGATTGATTCGCTACTACCGAATGTGTCCCTGACTGGAGAGAGATAAATCTGTCATCACAAAGCGAATGCTTCTTAAATTTGCTGTAAAGTGAACGTGCCTTCTCTTTCCATAAGATAGAAGCATCTAACTCCCCCAACCGCTCTGCAACATCTGCCAGAACATCCATTTGCAGAATAAGAAATGTGACAAGATCAGGAGATTCTATGGGAGGTCTCCGGGAAAATACCGTACTGTTATCCCAGCCTGAATCATTACCGTGATCATATTGCGGTATCCCGTCATTATCATAATCACGATGAAGCAGCCACCAATCAGTCCATTTACAAAGTGGTAGATAAGCCTCAAGAAGTCTCTTATCACTATAATCATGATATTTCATCATTTTCTGCAATGCCCACCCATGAATCGGGGGTTTTAGAAAATTCCACTCAGATTTCAAATTATTGATATAATCCGGAATTGCCCCGAATGTGTCCTGGTGATCAAACAGGGTCATGAATTGATCCCATGCCAAATCACTATTTTTCTCTGCTAAAGCGATTGCATTGAAACAGTGATCCCAACTCCATATATTGGTCATCCAATTTTTACTCATAAGCATCGAAGGGCGTTTGATCAGGCCTTCAGGATTGACCATGCAGGACCAATTGATATAGGCAGCCAAATCTTTTTCAGCCTGGTATTCTTCCGGTATCTCTAACTGCATATCCTGCCATTCCGAAAAACTGGCGACAACCTGCTCTTTGCAGGCGGTAAACGATTTTCTATAATCGGTCTTAGGCCATGCAGTCAGGTATTCGTGTAAGCCCATCTCAAAAACCCCGGTTTCATCGGGAATAAAATCGAGCTGAAAATCTGTATCGTGGCCATTAGTCCACTTCGATTCATAGGATATTTTGCCTGCCAACGGAGTCAGAGCAAACCTGATTCCAGCACCCACGGCATTGATACTATTTTGTGAATCATCATACGGGATCATATACTCAAAGCCCTTTTCCGACTTCGCCTGCAAACGCAGACCCAAGCCATTCCCTTTGCACCTTACTACTTCAGGCTCAGGCATGCATATTTCAACAGAGCCGTGTTCATTTACAAGACGAAGGCGCTCAGGTGAAGCTTCAATATCATAGCTGGCTAGTTCACCATCCTTCAACACCTGCAGAACAAATATTTCAGGATGAAAATTACCCGCTCTCACCGTACGAAGCACCAATCCCCGGACTCCTTTTCTCTTAGCAAAGGCTCCTTCAATCATGGAAATTGAGAGCCATGAGCCATATCTGCTGAACGGTATATCTTTAATATCAAAGTTCATAATTCCATCCTTGAAATAATCTAAAAATGGCGGCCTTTACAGCCGCCAGAAAATTATACTTACTTGAGGCTCTTTCAAAAATACCTATTTTTGAAAGAGCTACCTATTAGTGAAGTTTTCTGAAGTCGTGTAATTATTATTTACATAACAAGTTAAAACATTTTTTCAGAAAACTTCAAAAGGCAATTTCCTAAAAATCTTCGATTTTTGAAATTGCCTCACTTTAAAACTATTTGATTGTGTTATAGAAATCCTGGTAAGCTGCAACATATTTGTCACCACCGACCTCTTTCCATTCAGCTACATAAGTATCCCAGATTGCACCGATATCTGCAGGATCATTTGCCATGATGATCTTATTCCAGTACTCACCTTTGATATTGTTCAGATTTGAACGTACTTCAGATTCAACAGGTAAAGGAACCTCTGATATATCATTATAGCCAGAATAGGGTGCACATACATCAATAATGTTTCTTACATTAAGAGGATTTCCAGCTGCCACATCTTCTTTTTTCATGAATATAACTTTATTTTTATATGCTTCTTCATAAGTTGCATACTCATCTGCAGGGATATAGCCATATACTGTCTGACCAATACCATACCATCTAAGACTTGCCGTTTCATTTCCATATACAGATTTGAGACCTTCAGGAAACTGTTCGTATACACCATCTTCGGAAAAACCTTCTGCAGGATAGGTTACGCCGGGAACACCAGCAACAATTCGTTCACGCCCTTCTCTGCTTGTTATATATTCGAAAAATGCCAAAGCAGCTTCCGGATTCTTTGATGTTTCCGGAATGAAAGAAATTGTCCACATATTGAAACCATTTGTTATAGGGTAAAAATCTTCTTTTTCAGCTCCGATAGCAGGATGAATCGCATATTTCCATTCAGGATTAACCATAGCTAATTTAGAGTTATAGCCATTGGCAGATATAGGAGGTCCAAAAAAGCTGAATGCCTGGCCTGGTTCAAGATAGGTAGTAGGAAGACCACTTCGGATAGTAGTATAATCTTTATTGATCAAATTATTCCGGTATAATTTATTGATAAATGTTAAGGCATCTTTTGTGCCTGAACTTATGGATTTATCAGATACGGTACCATTCGCATCAATATAGAATGATCTGGCCTGAGGAATAAATCCGCCGCCGCCGAATGCTGCAAAAATATGTGTTGCAGACTGCAGTTTCATCAAACCATCTTCCAATGATAATGCAAGACCATATACACCAAATTCATCTTTTGCCATTTTCATGACATCATAATATTCATCCATTGTCTTGATTTCATCAACACCCAGTGCATTCATGATATCTTCACGAACAACCATTCCCTGATCTGAACCCTGATGAGCATTCGGGAGGAAATAACGGTTTCCATTCTCCTTGAATCCACCATAGAGCCCTGCAGAGGTTATGCTGTTAATGTAGGGATGTTTGGCAGGATCAATATAACTGTCGAGTTCTTTAATCAGCCCGTCCTGAGCCCATTCCCGCCAGGGTAAGGATTCTTCACAGTTGATTAAGTCTACATCTACACCAGTAGCAACCATCATGTTGACTTTCTGAGACCACTGATCCCATGAACTGGTAAGGATATCCAATTTGAATCCCAATTCACCCTCTAATGAGTGCAGTGTTGTTTCCATATCTTCATCAACTGCAATCAGGAATGTTTTCAAGGTTACCCCTTCGAATGGGTTTCCGGTATCAGCTGCTGCCTCTTCTTCTGCTCCGCCGGCAAAAACCGAAAAGCTTAAAGCAACCAGTAACACAATAAACAGTACTAAGAATCTTTCTTTTCTCATCTCTATCTCCTTTATTTCTTTTTTGGCCAGGCCAAAAGTTTTGAACTATTCTTTGATTGCACCAACCATAATGCCGGTGACAAAATATTTTTGGATGAAAGGGTAGATCATAAAAATCGGTACCAGTGAAACAATAACCAGCGCCATATTATACTGTTCACTGCTGAGCTGCCCCTGATCTCCTATCACTGTTTGTACTATCATTTGTCTATCTATGACAGCATTTCGTAAAATCAGACCGAGCGGATACAATTTTGTATCATTAAGAAACAGCATTGCAAAATAGTAATCATTCCAGTACTGGACTATGAGAAAAAGGCTGACTGCTGCAATAACCGGTTTTGATATAGGGAATATTATCTTGAACAGTATTTGGAAATGATTATACCCATCTATTGTCGCAGCCTCTTCCAATGCTTCAGGGATGGATGAAAAGTAATTTTTCATAAGGAATAGATAGAAAGTATTTATTAAAGTGGGAAGAAACAGGCTGAATAACGTATCTGTGATTTGAATATTTCTAAACCAAAGAAACATAGGGATAATTCCGCCATTAAAGAACATGGTGAAGATGATCATCTTAAAGAGGATCTTTCTTCCGGGAATCCTGTATTTATTCAGCTTGTTCAGTGCATAAGCTCCCATTCCAGTAAGGACTATCCCACCAAACCATCCTACACATACAACCAGGACACTGATACTTATCGACCGTAATATCCGGGTAGATGAAAGCAATTCTGCAAATATTGCAAGGCTGAATCCCCGAGGTACAAAATGATAGGGGTCTGCTGAGTAATGATCCGGGGATGAGAATGCTATAACTAACATCTGCCAGATAGGGATGATCGTCACTATCAACAGGATACCGGTAATTATAACTATAAAGACATCTGAAATGCCTGCTTTTTGCTTTATCATCATCTGTTTCCTTAGTAGATACTTTCCTGTCCGGATCTTCTCACCAGCCAGTTACTGAATAACAGGAAGGCAAGACATATGAGTGAGTTGATGAATCCTGCTGCAGCCTGCACCCCGAGGTTCGGCTGTTCACGAAGCGTCCTGATAATATATGTTGCTAATATATCTCCCTTCTCAAAGACAACTGGGTTGTAGAGGTTGAATAATTGATCAAAGCCCTGTCCGAATACATTACCAACGTACAGAATGAACATTATGGAGATAACCGGGGCAATTGAGGGAATAGTGACATGCCACAGCAGCTGTCGGCGGTTTGCTCCGTCAATAGTTGCTGATTCGTAGAGTGTGTGATTAATTCCTGCAATTGCTGCTATGAAAATGATTGAATTCCAACCAATCTCTTTCAATAGATCAGTTGTCACGATGACTGTTCTAAACCATTTCACACTTGAGAGAAAATGTATCTGAGGCTGCCCCATTTTCTCCAGCAAAAGATTCACAAGCCCTCTGTCAGGGGACAGGATCATCATTACTAATCCTGACATGATTATCCAACTAAAAAAGTGAGGTATATAGGTCACTGTCTGTACCACTGAACGATATTTTTTAGATCTGATCTCATTAAGTATAAGGGCAAATATAATGGGTGCGGGAAATTGGAAGAGTATTCTTAATCCTGAGATAACAAAAGTATTCTTAAGTGCCTGACGAAAATATTTATCAGAGAATAACAACTTGAAATTCGTTAATCCGATGAATTCACTTTTGAAGTACCCTTTTGAGAAATTGAACTTTTGGAAGGATACGATCAACCCAAACATGGGAATATAGGCAAAGACAACATACCAGAGAATGACTATTCCAATCATTAGGTATATTGCCTTATATTTCTTATAGGTTCTTCTGTAGAAGTTCTGTTGTATCATGTAGTAAGCATTACATGGTTTTAAAGTACTGTATACGACAAATAGGTAACATTTCTATCGCTATTTCTACAATCTGAAACGAAGACGGTGGGAAAAAATATGAGAATTTAGAGCCTCATTTGATGAAATTCTCACTTTTACACAAAATTATACTTTTCTTCTCTTTTCTTTCCCATATTTGAATATTTCACTCCTTT
>Ga0307988_1001594_pt1 | contig 12530 bp, 19 predicted proteins | sample EllFjometagen183_FD_203166 | JGI IMG/M metagenome (GOLD analysis project Ga0307988, IMG submission 203166) | Marine microbial communities from Ellis Fjord, Antarctic Ocean - #183 | ecosystem: Environmental > Aquatic > Marine > Unclassified | place: Southern Ocean | collected 2014-10-08 | reverse complement strand
GGCACTGGATTGGGGTTGGCGGTAACACATGGAATTGTCAAAGATTTAGGTGGGGGTATTTTGGTTGAAAGCGGACTGGAGAAAGGCACTACCTTTACAATATTGCTTCCTCATACAGAGAAAAAATTCGTTTTGAAAGAAAAAAAGGTGATTACAAAAGAACCTCTGCAAAGAGGTAATGTTAGGATTCTTTTGATAGACGATGAAGAATCAGTCTTGAGAAGCTTACAGCTGATTCTTCAAATACACGGATTCCTTATTGAGGGAAAAACTGATCCGAAGGAAGCGCTGAAACAGCTGCGTTCAGATCCAAAACAGTTTGACTTAATTATAACCGATATGACCATGCCCGGTATATGCGGAGACGAGTTTGCAGTCGAGGCTCTGAAAATACGACACGATATTCCGATAATTCTGTGTACCGGTTATAATGATAGAATTGATGAAAAAAGAGCAAAAGAAATTGGTATACGAAAATATCTCGAAAAACCTTTCTGTGAAGAAGAAATAATTCAGGTAATAAACGATGTACTGAATTAATGCTTAGGAACGCTAACAATATAACCTGCCAATATTGTTGTTGCAAATTATGTATAAGAGCCGTCCCGGCTCTTAATTAAACGGAGGGATCAGGCTTCACTTTTCAAACTACGACCCGACAGGCGACCGTTTATACAATTGGCATGTTAATTCAAACGTATTCCTTAACGTGTACAGCGAAGTTCGTGTCGTGTTATATTTGAAATATCGCTATGCTATGTAGAAGATGCGTCCTCGCTTCTTCATACATAGGCTAAGTCTTTTTCTGTAAAGGTGGAATATAATCGTCGCCACGCATTCACTTGGTTATATACTTCAATCGCATCATGATCGCATCCTTTATCGGACAGAAACTGCCGTCCTTTTAAACCATCTCCGCCAATCTCCTGCCTTAAACTCTATCAATATTAGTTGATCTATCGCTAAATATTGATAAAAGTTGATAAATCTGCAACATTCATTTTACAGGAATTAATTCAAATCAGCACAACTACATGATAATCGTACAGTTATTAATATTATGTTTCTTTTTGAAGAAAAATAAATAGAATTTTGATTTGGTTTTATGGACTAATTATCAAGATCATCTCAAGTAATATCAATTTTGATTGATAGAGTTCATGACACAATAATAACTATGCCATTAAAACCTAACATGTTGAGAACATTAGTGTTGCAATTTATGGTACAATATTGGCATGGATATTGCTACAAGATAACAAGTCGTTAAACAGATTTTTCAGATTAATTTGGTTAAGTGAATTCAGAAAATATCTGAGTTGCCTTATTGATCATATCAATGAAAAGTCAAAAAGCTAAGGAGTCCATCATGGCCGTAGAAAAAACTATTGGTAGTTCAAGTCTCGTAGAAGTTATCGACAGAATTCTTGATAAAGGTATCGTAGTTGACGCATGGGTACGTGTATCATTGGTAGGAATTGAACTTCTTGCAGTAGAAGCTCGTGTAGTTGTAGCTTCAGTTGAAACTTATCTGAAATATGCAGAAGCTATTGGGCTAACTGCTACAGCAGCATAAGTAGAGCGCAATTAAATGAGATTCTTGCCGGTTTATCCTCGCTTAAGGGCATAGATCGCCAGGACATCTTTTTTTTCGAGTAGAAATATTTTAATCAAAATCCTTACTATGTTACTGAAAACCTTTTCTTATGAATAATAACGATGAGATGAAAAAACTAGTGCTGCGTGTTGTTTCTTTATATGAGTCCAGAGTTTTATCCGTAGGAATGATAATTGCTGACTCGCACAAGCTTCTAGAAGATTTCAGAAGCCAGAGAAACGAATTGTGTATAAAACTCCGTGACAAACTTGCCAATGTAAAATCCCTCAGAAAAAAAGATTTTGATTCCATGATTAAAGATATTCAGGGGAATCAGGATACACAGGAATCTGAAGTAAAAAATTTACTTGAAACATTTTTAAAAGAACAACATGAACTTGGTTGTGTTTTAAAAAATAATCTTGAAAAAGATGATGAAATAAAAGCAGAAGATTTTAAAAATATTATACAGAATATTCAGGTTAGACAGAAAGACAGGCTAAATGAGATTCGTATTGCTCTTGAATCTTTTCAGAATGATTTTCAGGAAGTATTCAAGACTCTGCATGACCTTTTAAATATTAAAGAGATGATCAATATCAGGGATATTAAATCTGTGCTTGATCATGTTAAACAAACTCAATTGGAAAGAAAGATTACTGTAAAAGAAAAAATAAATAATTTAAAAGAAACTTACCAGATTGACAGTTTACTTGAAAATCTTGGGAAAAATGGGATTATCCGTAATACTATTTAATCATTTAGTATAGGATATGAATTTATCCAAACTGATAGTTTGCCATAATAAACCAGTGATAAATATTTTATAAATTATAATCGTAATAATTTAGGAGGATTAAAATGAGTTTAGCAGATGATATGAAAAATCTTACAGAGGATATCAAAGTATCATACAATGCACGTGTACAGTATATGGCTGATATGGTAGCAGAAACTAATGATCTGATGAATGGAATCAGAAAAGATCAGGCAGAAATGGCCAAAGATCTACGTACATCTCTTGATGATGGTGAAAAAACACGTCTTGCAGATTTTAATACTTTAATTACTGGTATTCAGAAAGATATTGCTGATGCTGTAGCAGAACTGCATGCCAAAATTGCATCTGATGAGAAAATTAGAATTGAAGACTTTAAACCGTTGATAGAAGGTATTCAGACAGCGGTTAAAGATATAGCAGATAACACAGCCGCATTGATAAAACAGTTTGATGATGAACATGCTGCAATGTCTGCTGAGCTTCGCGCTTCCCTTGGTGCTGGCGAAAAAGAACGTCTTGCCGATTTCAATACTTTAATTACTGGTATTCAGAAAGATATTGCTGATGCTGTAGCAGAACTGCATGCCAAAATTGCATCTGATGAAAAAGTTAGAATTGAAGACTTTAAACCGTTGATAGAAGGTATTCAGGCAGCTGTTAAAGATATTGTGGATAACACGGCTGCGCTGATTAAACAGTTTGATGAAGAACACGCGACTATGTCAGCTGAACTTCGCGCGTCTCTAGGAGATGGTGAAAAAACACGTCTCACAGAATTCAATGAATTGATTTCAGGAATTCAGAATGATATAACAGAAGCCGGCGCTGAACTGCATGCCAAAATTGCATCTGATGAAAAAGTTAGAATTGAAGACTTTAAACCGTTGATAGAAGGTATTCAGGCAGCTGTTAAAAATATTGTGGATAACACGGCTGCGCTGATTAAACAGTTTGATGAAGAACACGCGGCTATGTCAGCTGAACTTCGCGCGTCTCTAGGAGATGGTGAAAAAACACGTCTTGAAGATTTCAATGCATTAATTACAGGTATTCAGAAAGATATAACAGATGCCGCCGCTGAACTGCATGCCAAAATTGCATCTGATGAAAAAGTTAGAATTGAAGACTTTACACAAATGTTTGCTGGTGTTCAGCAGTCTGTTAAAGATATAGTTGACGCTACTCAGGGAATGCTGAAAGACTACAGAGAAGATATCGATGGTGCTGCTGAAGCATGGAAAAGCTTAAGCAGTTTAATGTCAAGTATTAAAGGCATTACTAATGTTTCCATAGGAGGAATTTCTACTGGAGGACTGGATACAATTAATGATTTTATTGAAAAGAAGCCAGAGCCTGTAGTTGAAGAAAAGCCAGAGCCTGTAGTCGAAGAAAAGCCAGAGCCTGTAGTCGAAAAGAAGCCAGAGCCTGTAGTCGAAAAAAAACTAGTTCCAAAAAAATCTAATTTATCTCTGGAAGATAGAATTGTTGAATTAGTACGTAAAAATCCTCATGAAGGACTAAGGGTTGGCGAAATGGAAGAGATTCTGAATATTTCAAAACTGAAACTTGGAAAAATTGCTAAGGCTCTATTGGATGAAGGAAAAGTAAGAAAGGTTGAAGGAAAATATTTTCCTCCAATGAACTATTATGATGATGGTAGTTTTTAATTAAGAGTATTTGAAACAAGTCAATAAGTAAAAATATATTATCAGATACTTCTGATTAAATAAGACCTAAATTATTTAGGTTTTATTTTTTTGAAACAATTTAATGAAAAATATAATCAACCACAAAATACACATAAAACACAAAAAAGTAAAATATTTATATGTTAAAGAAGCTATTTGTGAATATTGCTGTGCCAGGGCGTAGCTCGGAGAGCGAAGACTAGTGTATTTTGTGGTTAATTAAATGTGTGAATTAAGAATGATCTCGGAGGCAGAATTATGAAAATTAAATGTGCATTTTGTAAAGGTGATGGCTTGGATCCTTTTCAGTTATTGTCAAAAGAAGCAAAATGTCAGGTTTGTGGTGGAAAAGGGATTGTAAATATTCCTGAACCGGCTATCAAATGTGTTTTCTGCGGAGGTAGCGGAGTTTATCACGGCACTCGTCTTACATGTACTGTCTGCGGTGGAAAAGGAATGGTGCATGTCAGAAAAGGTAAGTTGAAAGAATGTTATAAATGTAACGGTTCCGGACGTACTTTTGACAGCGAATTACCATGTATGACCTGTAAAGGCAAAGGAGTTGTATAAAAGATTATGGCTGATTTAAAAACATCTTTTGAAATTTTTACAGAAAAACGAAATAAGGCATTGAACAAACACAATACTTTTAAAGAAAATTTTGAAAACAAAAGAAAATATTTTAAATCTGAACTGGAGTGCGCAGGTGAAATTGTAGAAAAAATGAAACAAAAATATGATTGGTGGGGAACTATCCCCTAATCAATTAACTATTAACTATTATTAAGGGAAAATTATGCAGCCTTTTAAATGTCCAAAATGCGGTGCTTCTACTTCAGGTAATCAGCAGTTTTGTTCTGAATGCGGACAGGGACTTGATCTCATATGTGCAACTGACGGATGTGCTTTCAGTATACGCCATATGTACGCTGATAAATACAAATTTTGTCCTAAATGCGGCAAAAAAATGTCTCTGAAAATAAGTTGAGAAAGATAACAATAATTATTTGAACTTCCGCATCTGAATTTAAATATATATATTAATTTTAGAGGCAGGTTAGATAATATATCAGAATATAAATTATAAAAATAATGATAGGTACTTTTTTAGAAACAAGAAAGGTTTAAAGAAACAATGATAGATGAAATGAGCACCGTTTTAGAACCAACTCCTATGAAGGATTTTGTTGAAACAAAATATATTAAAGATCTTACAAACAGAGCAATGGATTTTTTTCAAGCCGGTTTCCCTGTTCATTTAAGAGGAGTGTCAGGAACAGGAAAAACAACACTTGCCATGCATTTAGCGCACAAGATTGGACGCCCTGTTGTTATGATACATGGAGATGAAGAGTTTTCAACATCAGACCTTGTCGGCGGTGAATACGGATATAAAATAAAAAAGGTTCGTGATAATTTTATTCATTCAGTATTAAAAACTGAAGAAGACATGCAGAGACACTGGGTTGATAACCGTCTGACTATCGCCTGTAGATATGGTTTCACCCTTCTTTATGATGAATTTACACGTTCACGCCCTGAAGCAAATAATATTTTACTTTCAATTCTTCAGGAAAAAATGATGGATCTGCCAGTTGGTAGAGGCGGTAATGAATCCTATCTTAAAGTTGATCCTGATTTTACTGCTATATTCACATCGAATCCCGAAGAATATGCCGGTGTTCATAGAAGTCAGGATGCTTTAAGAGACAGAATGATCACTATGGATGTTGACCATTTTGACTATGAAACTGAAGTAGCTATTGCAAAAGAAAAATCTCATTTGTCTCATGACCATGCTAAATTAATCGTTAATATTGTAAGAGGGCTTAGAGATTCTGGTAAATGTGAATTTGCTCCTACTGTTCGCGGAGGTATCATGATTGCCAAAACTTTAAAAGTTATGAAAATTTCACCTTCGAAGTCTCATAACAAATTTTTAACACTGTGTCAGGATATCCTTGCCTCTGAAACAAGTCGTGTCGGTTCCAAAACCAATCAGAAAAGAGTTAAAGATATTGTTGCTGATCTTGTAAATAAAGAATTAGGTATTGCATCAAAATAAATTTATGAAACAGCTTTTTCTAAGCTGTTTTTATTTATTAAATTACGGGGGAATAAAATGACTCTTTTGAGAGGATTTACCAGAGTAGATAAAGATGGGAAGATTCAAATTCCTGCCAGCATTCGTAAAGCAGCTGACTTAGGTGAGGGACAGCTGGTTGAAATCAAAATTACTGGTGCAACAAGAAATAAAAATATTTTGATTTCAGCTAAGGGTGCGGCGTTTTAAGTTCCCGTTAAATAATAAACAGTTAGGAGATATTCATAATGCGGGATTCAAATGGTTTAAAAGGACTTCAAAATGTACGAACTCTTGGAAACTCCAAAAGACGTTCAATTCCTACAGGTAACAGCTCTTCCACTTACCTGGAAAAATACATGATGGGGAAAGAAAAAGAGAGATTGCTAAAAGAATTTGGTAAAATTGAGATGAGACGTAATTATATTATTCAACGTATTGAAGATATTGATAAATTTTTGAGTAAAAGTCCTCAAATTGAAAAACCTGTTAAACCAAAATTTAAACATACCTATAAAACCGAAACTAAAGGTGATGCTCAGGAAAAAGAATGGAAAAAGATGAGCCTGACATATTAATTGAAATTTATGATATCTATATTTTTAGAATTAATCATGATTTGCCATGTTGGATTATTATATTTCAATGATTATTAATGTGATATATCAAATAAATACAATACTCTATATAGAATATATTAATAAATAACTACTAGTATCTGGAGAAATATAAATGGAATGGAATACAATTAATTTTAAAGGAGGAATAAAGATGAGCAGGCCAATGGGGAAAATATTAGAAGGTGATAGTTTTACATGCGCTTTATGTGCTGGAAAAGGAATCCTTCGTGGAACAAAAAATTCTAGATGTCCTGTGTGCAGTGGCAAAGGTAAAGTAAATGTAAAAGGACCTGTAGTAGCATGTGCTTACTGTAAAGGAACTGGTGCTTATCCTTTGAGAACTAACAGTACTTGTTCTTGCTGTCGTGGAAAAGGTGTTATTCCTGTAAAACCTCCAATTGAAATATGTCCAACCTGCAAAGGCAGAGGCAAAGCCCCGGGCAGCAGTCTTTCCTGTATGAAATGCAGAGGAGCCGGTGTCGTAACCAAAAAAGACTAACATCGCTAAGGTTGAATGTTGAAAAATCTTTCCTGGCAAGACAGTTATGTGTAGAAGGATGAGCTAATCAATTAAAAAAAACAGGATTTACCCTGTTGTCTATTGGAGATATCTATAATGGAAAAGGAAAAAATAGCAATAGTTGTCGCTAAAGAAACTATTAAAGAGTTTCTTGAAGAACATATAGGTTGTTCTGCTCAGTTGCTGAAAGTAAAAAAAACCGATGAAGATGGCTGGGTAGGAGAAGCTGAAATTTATGAGGACAGCTCTTTTATTAAATCACTCGGCCTTAAAACAAATGTTATGGATAGAAATATTTATATAGTGGAACTAACTGAAGATATGGAAGTTATATCTTATGGCCGCAAAGAAGAGAACGAAGAAGAATAAATACATGAGGTATATAAAATGAGTGGTCAAATTACACATGGAACACAGGCAACCAACCTAGCCGATATTCTGGAACGTGTTCTGGATAAGGGCATAGTTATAGCCGGTGATATCAAAATACAGCTTGCAGATGTTGATTTAATTAATATAAAGATTCGTCTTCTGATTGCATCAGTGGATAAAGCAATGGAAATGGGCATCAACTGGTGGCAGCAGGATTCATATCTTTCTTCAAGTGCTAAAGAATCTGAAATGGAAATGGAAAATAAAGCTTTGAAGAAAAGACTTGAAGCATTGGAAGCTAAATTAACCTGACCTGGAGATATTTATGGCTAAAACATCAGATGATATTAGAACTATGAGTAATGCTAGAACTTCTATGTCTGTTCCGTCGAGTACTTTTTTCTGTGAAAAAGTTAAAGATAAAATTAGACTTAATAGAAATGAAACTTTTTTAAAAAGGCGCAGGTTGAGGCGTGAAAATATAGCAACTGTCAAAAAAATCCGTCAGCTTGAAACTTACTTAAATTTAGAAGATAAAGGATAGAATCTCTATGCCAACTCCCAATGAAAACAAAATACTGAAGATTTTGAAAGATGAAGGCGGTGAATCATCATCAAGAAGAATTGCTTCAAAAATGGGTTTTGATTCAAACTATATCAGAGTAATACTTAACGAGATGGGACGGCACGATATTATTGATGTTTTTGCAAATGGAAAAATTAGAATAGCTGATATAGGATGGATTTTATTAGGTGAAAAAGTTGAAGATCATAAAGTAAAAGAGCTAAATAAAAAAAATGGAATGAAAAGATATTTGGAAGACCGCGCTAAATGAAAAACATTTTGAATGTTGGGGTACCGATTTATAGGGTCGATAAATGACTAGTATGGAGAGTGAAACTTTATCTTATTTAGGAAAAAACTACTAGCCTGCATTTTCATTCCTTGGCAATATATATAAAAATAAGCGATCAGTACGCTTTTGTTATTTATAAAGGACTGGAAAGAACAGGCTATTTGGCTTTTGATGAGTTTAAAGAAATGGGAACCCTTACTTATAAAGGCAAAGAATTTGTATTTATAAGTATTTCAAATACAGAAACAACTGTAAAGAAGTATTCTTATACTGATAAAAAGCCAGAAAAAAGAAAGTATTCAAAAAAAATAACTAAGATTGAGTATTGATGCTCGATGCTCGCAGAGCGAAGGAAGATGTTCGACTCTTGTTCAGCGTTCTAGAGGTAAGTATTTAGTGGGATGCATATTCAAATGCAACACAAGTTTCCAGCTTGTAGATCAATGATTAAGAATACAAAGATGTTTCTGAATATGTACAACAAATTAGTCTTTTGATACAACTCTATGGGTGTGCTAGAATGAGCTATATTAATATTTTTCATCTGATACAAATAAGAGACAACATGATCCTGATGTGGATAAAAAAGTGACATAATTGACTCAATGATAATATCTGATCAATGCTTTAAAACTTTATTTACACTTAACTATGAACTTTTTTGTTAATTGGCATACTCTATGCTACTAATTCAGAGTTACCCGCAGAAATACAACGCATGAGTGAACGTAGGTGAAATTATTATGACAGCAAGTGAATTAAATATATTGAAAATTTTATATTTGAAAAACAGTGTAATGACTGTAAAGGAAATTAGCAGTAAATCCAAGTTCGAAACTACTTATACATACATGTTATTGAAGGGCTTGGACAAAAATGATTATATAGGTTTTTTTACTCGTACATCATTTAAAATTACAGCTAAAGGAAAATATCTTGCAGCCAGAGAACTAAACAAAAACAAAGAAAAAGAAGGCGCTAAAGACGGCATTAACATTCAGAAAATTGAATATTAACAGAAAAATTTCTAAATATAAGTAATATTTAGAAACATTGTTTTAAGAATAAACATAGGAGTACAAAATGACTAAAGATAAAAATAATAAAGGTTCAGATATAGATTTCGGTCTTGGTGGATTATTTGACGGAATTGGAAAACTTGTTGATTTGGCCAGTAAACTGCACGAAGAAGGCGGTGAAATAAAAAAAGAGGGATCCATAGATTTAGACGGACTAAAAAAAGGAATGAAGGGAGTTTATGGTTTCTCTGTTAAATCCGCTGCCGGGGGTAAAACAGTTGTTGAACCTTTCGGTAATATCAAGAAAACTCCAAAAGGTCCTAAGGTAGAAAAAGTACGAGAACCTATAACTGATATTTTTGACGAAACAGACAAAATAATGGTAATTGTTGAAATGCCAGGAGTAAATAAGAAAGATATTAAAATTGAACTTAAAGGTGATATTTTGGAAATTTCTGCTAATAGTGGGCAGAAAAAATATTCTAAAGAAGTTCTGCTTGAAACAAAATCCCTGAAACCTGAAAATATGACCAGCTCATACAAAAACGGTATGCTGGAAATAAATATTAAAAAATAAAATTTGGACCACAAAAACGGATATTTTTATAAATAACCTTAAAGTATTTTGTGTTTAGTTAGAGTTATAACTAAACCTCAGGATACATAGAAAGAATAATACTTATTGCGGATTAATTTGACCTTAAATTATAAAATAGTTTCTTCTTGATTTGTGGTTAATTAAAAACTGTGTTTTTAAAGTTGAATATATTCTGTGATAAATTTTATCTTTCTGTGTATTCTATCTATTTTGCATAATTATTGAAAATATAGATTGGAATGATCCTGCATGCCGGGCATAACTTGATGAAGACTAATGTGCTCGTCACATAGGCACTGTTATAAATATTATCAACATGCAAATAAGATTTGAGTATTACAGGGTAAAAAATCTTTTGTGAATTTTGTGTTTAAGAAAGAAGGTTGAAGCTATGAAGCTTGTTATGTTTGGCGGGAAAGGTGGCGTAGGTAAAACAACCTGTGCTGCGAGTTCCAGCCTTTATTTTGCATCTAAGGGTGAAAAAACTCTTATAATATGTACAGATCCGGCACATTCACTTGGTGATAGCCTTGGGCAGGAACTGGGAGATGAAATAACAGCAATTAAAAGTGTCCCTAACCTGAGTGCTTTAGAAATAAATGCAACCAGAAAACTTGATGAGTTTAAAGGTGAATACGGAACAGAAATAAAAAAATTACTTGATACTACGACTAATCTTGATGAGGAGGATATTGATTTAATGTTTGAACTCCCTATACCAGGTATGGATGAACTTATGGGATTCAAAACAATCGTTGACCTTATTGAAGAAAATAAATTTGATAAATATGTCGTTGATACAGCTCCTACAGGACACGCTCTTAAACTTTTAGGTTCTCCTTACCTTATTGATGACTGGATCAAGGTCATGGCTAAAATGAAATGGAAATACAAATTTATGGTAAAAAGGTTTGCAGGAAAATATATCCCGGATAAAAGCGATGACTTTCTTATGAACCTGAAAAAAATGGTTAAAAGAATTGAAAACCTCCTTAAAGATGAAACTAAATGTGAGTTTATCCCTGTAACCATTCCTGAAGCAATGCCCATTATTGAAACTGAGCGTTTGATTGAAGAACTGGGGACATTCGGTATGAATGTAAACAAAATTGCTGTTAATAATGTACTAGAGTCAGATGGTTGTCAGTTCTGTAAGGATAGGCGTATACAGCAGCAGATCTATGTTAAACAAATTAAGAATAAATTTGAGAATATGGAAATTGTCCAAATCCCATTACAGAATAAAGAAGTTAGAGGATTGGAATCATTAAATAACATGAAGGAACTGATTTTTGGATAGTGTAGGGACGAACCTATGTGTTCGTCTTAATAACGACATTGCAAACATTATTTTTAATTGCGAAGATTTAAATTTTATAAAAATTCTAGAAAAAATAAAATTAAATAAACACATTCGATTTTGTAGAAAAAGGGCGAGCACACAAGTTAGCCCTATATCATCAAATATTTAAAGTTATTTTAGAAATTAATCCAAAATTAAATAAATATAGAGAATTAATATGACTGATAATTCAAAAACTATAAGTTTAAAAATTCATGAAGCACTGTCAAAGGATGTTGGTAGAGGTATTGCCAGGATTGATCCTGAAGATATGAATAAACTCGGTCTGAACCTTGGCGATATTATTGAATTAAAAGGTAAAAGGACGACCCCAGTCAAGGTCATGCCTTGCTACTCTGACGACAGAGGTAAAAAGATTATTCAGATAGATGGAATAATTCGCGAAAACGCTAACGTAGGGCTTGATGAAAAAATTAAGATTTCTCCTGCCGAATGTAATGCTGCAAGAAGAATTACATTAGAACCACTGACTGTATACAGCGGACCCGGAAACTCTAATGATACAAAATATATAGGTTCTCTTATTGAAGGACTTGCTGTAGTAAAAGGTGATATTGTCAGAGCAACTTTGTTCGGCTCCAAAAGCCGTGATTTTAGGGTTATAGAAACAGTCCCAGACAATGTTGTTCAAATCAGCAGTTCTACTATGATTAAAATGAAATCCGTTAAAGGCGGCGGTTCAAATTCAAAAAAAAGATCTTCAACAGTATCATATGAAGATATTGGTGGTTTGGGATATCAGCTTCAGAGAATAAGAGAAATGATAGAGCTCCCACTTAGATTTCCTCAGGTTTTTGAAAGACTCGGTATAGATCCACCAAAAGGTGTGTTTATGTACGGACCCCCGGGAACCGGTAAGACTTTGATTGCAAGAGCTGTTGCTCATGAAACTGATGCCTATTTTACTCATATCTCAGGACCTGAAATAATGGGTAAATTTTATGGAGAGAGTGAAGGTCGTCTCAGAAGTGTTTTTGAAGATGCTCAAAAACATGCTCCTGCTATTATTTTTATTGATGAGATTGATGCAAT
>Ga0307988_1001593_pt1 | contig 12532 bp, 9 predicted proteins | sample EllFjometagen183_FD_203166 | JGI IMG/M metagenome (GOLD analysis project Ga0307988, IMG submission 203166) | Marine microbial communities from Ellis Fjord, Antarctic Ocean - #183 | ecosystem: Environmental > Aquatic > Marine > Unclassified | place: Southern Ocean | collected 2014-10-08 | reverse complement strand
TCATAAGATTCTGGGGGACCTGGGCACGGGCCGCAAGGGTTCCCAGGGCCGAGGCCGCTGACATGACAAAGAGCAATGCCCCTGTTCCGGTTCCCACATTGATAAAAATCCGAAACAATCGCTTCAGGCCAAAGGCCCGGTAAAAAAAGATCGCCAGAATCATGGCATAGAGACAGGCAACGGCAGCCGCTTCCGTTGGGGTAAAAATCCCGGTTAAGATACCGCCCACAAGGATGAAGGGGGTTAACAGCGCCGGACCGGTCCCCACAAATTCGCGCCACAGTTCCGGTAGGGTGGCCCTTTCTCCCTTGGGATAACCTCTTTTTTTGGATAAAAAATACACCACAAACATCAGCCCTGCCCCCATCATGCAGCCAGGGATAATACCGCCCACCAACATCTTACCCACAGACGTGTTGGTCACAACCGCCCCCACCACCATGCAGATGCTCGGAGGAATAATGGGACCAATGATGGCCGAAGAGGCGGTGACCGCAGCACTGAAGGCCGGGTCATAACCCCCGTCCTTCATGGCCTTTATCTCTACTTTTCCCAGACCTGCGGTGTCGGCAAGGCCCGATCCAGACATGCCCGCAAAGATCATGCTGGCAACAATATTCACATGGCCAAGTCCCCCGGGGATGTGACCGACCATGGCCTTGGCAAAGTTAAAGATCCTGTCGGTGATTTTGGCTTCATTCATCAGTTCGGCTGCCAGCATAAAAAAGGGAACGGCAAGGAGCACATAGGAATCAGAAGCGGATATCATCCGGGCGGAAAAGGAAAGCATCTCCCGGGATTGTCCTGAGAACAATAAATAATAAATGGTGGAAGAAAAAATACCAAAGGCAATGGGCATACCGAAAAAAAAGAAAATAAACATGGCCGTAAATATATAAATCACAGGGTCACCTCGCCAATTTCCCCATCTGGTTTCCCACTTGGTTTATATATATTTTTCACCAATTCTGCCAGCATGTAAATAGACATGATGGCCCCGTTAATGGGCAACGCCGCCCAGGGGATATACATGGGCATGCCGGTCATGGGCGCCGACCGATACCCTGCCAGCAAAGTTACCTTCCCGCTGTAATAGGTCAACAGAATCAGACTGACCAGGGAGGCGGCTGAAATGAAAATTTTAATGGCCTTGCTGGTGGTCTTATTCACAAACCTGTGGATGGTAAACCCCATGGTCAGGTGGGTAACCAGACGGGTGACAATACCGGCACCGGTGAAGGTCATCCAGATGAGAAGAAACCGACTAAATTCCGAGGCCCAAGCAGTGGGATCATTAAAAAGATACCGCCGAAACACCTCCTGGAAGGTGACACACACCAGGGTCAGGAATAATATCCCCATGAGATATTCCATGAAGGTATTTATGGTATCAAGCACATTATCTGAAACCTTAACAATATTCATCCGCTTCTCCTGTGGTTTTTAAAGAACGCCCCGATGTTTTTTTGGTTACGCAGTAGATTGAAAAAAACTTAAGGAGCCCTTCCGGAGATTCCGGAAGGGCTTTTTAAAAAAAAATACCGCCCTGACAGCGTTAACAGGCAGGTGCCTAGTAGTCTTTAGCCATAATTTTTTTATAAACAGCAATGGCATCTTTGTCGCCATCCAGGATGGTATCAATATTTGCCTGAACTGCTTTTTTGAAACCGGATGTGTCGGTATCAATTATTTTAATGCCTTTGGCCTTTAATTCGCCGATAACCTTGCCCAGACGTCTGTCCACTTCTACTGCACCTTTCTGGCTGGCAACTTTTACGGCATTTTTAAACACTTCTTTTTCCTTGGCAGAAAGCCCATCCCAGAAAATCGTACTGGTCTGATAGGAAATCATGTTGTAAATATTATTGGTCATGTTCAGGTATTTAACGGCTTCATGGAATTTTTCGTCATACATATCCAAGATCGGGTTATCAATGGCGGTAATAACGCCGGTCTGGAGGCTTGTATAGATCTCACCCCAATCCATGGAAGTCGGCTTTGCGCCATAGGCCTGCCAGCAGCGAACCAGAGGAGCCATCTGTGCCACACGACCCACAAGACCCTTGGCATCTTCAACCGTATACAAAGGTTTGTTGCTCAAATGGTTGTACACGCTGCCTGCCCGCATATTACCAATATTAGTGGTATTATTGGTTTTGATCATTTTTTCGTTCATCTTGGCAAAGGTTTCTGAATTCATGAAGCCTTCATACTCATCCACGGAACCAAACTTATAATGAACGGCAAACACCTTATATTCCGGGACCATATCTGCCCAGACACTGATAAACTCAGTATAAATATCAACGGTGCCAAGGGTGAGGCCCTGGATCATGGCAAGGCTGCCGCCGAGCTGACCGGCAGGATAAAGTTCGATGGTCCAGTCGGGAAGCTGTTTTTCAACTTCTGCCTTAAATACTTCTGCGCCAAACTGGAAAATAGATACCGGTGAATTTACATGCCCCAGTTTACAGATTTTTTTCTTGCCTGCAAAAACAGGTGACACGGATAATGCCATTACTACCAAACCAACCATTAAGATACGAAATGTTTGTTTCATTCTGATTCCTTTTTCTTGTTGATGTTTAGTTTCTGGTTCTTATCGCAACTCTTTTTTACGTCTTTCTTAAAGACTTTATCTTAAATGACTTTCTTATCTATAAACTTCGCAAAAATGATGCCATTGGCATAAAATTTTTTATTTACCGGTAATTAGCTTGTATATCAAGGGGTTAAAAAAAACATCCCGCTGTATTTAACAAAACCATATTCCCGGGTCTGTCATTTTCGGACAATATGTAACATCCCGGGTAATACCGCACCCTCCCGTGAATTACCCCGGGATAACAATGGAGACAGTGAACATAAATTTTACAAAAAATACACCATATAGAAAATAAAAACAAACGGTTACCAAAAAAATGTTCACATCTTTTCCATGATGGCACAAACTGTAACGTGAGTGTAACATGAGTGTAACATTCAGACAAAACAAGATGACGCCATCAGAAGCTTGAAATCTTATGAGTTTTTATTTTACGATAAAGGCTTTGGCGGCTTATCCCCAATTCCAGGGCAGCCTTTGTTTTATTCCAACGGGCATTCTCAAGGGCACCAAGAAGCCTTTGTTTATCACCAGAGATTGAATGTACGCCATGTATTTCAAGGGGAAGGTGCTTGAGGTCAATCCTATTCAAGGGACAGATAATAAAGGCATGCTCGATGGCATGGCGAAGTTCCCTGATATTGCCGGGCCAGGCATACTTCATGAACGCCTGGTACACCTCATCGGAGAGACCTTTAATCTGCTTTCCAAACTGTTCGTTAAACAAAGAGATGAAATGCGACGCCAACAGAGGAATATCTTCACGCCGCTGCCTCAACGGCGGCAAAACGATCTCGACAACTTTCAGCCGATAGTATAAATCCTGTCGGAATCGGCCCTGGCGTATTTCCTCTTTTAAATCAAGATTGCTGGCAGCCACCACCCGCACATCCACTTTAATGGTCGTGGAATCACCCAGCCTTTCAAACTCCTGCTCCTGTATGACCCGGAGCAATCGAAGCTGCATCCTGGGTGACATTTCACCCACTTCATCCAGGAAAATCATACCCCCGTCTGCGTGTTCAAAACGACCGGCCCTGTTCTGGGTTGCGCCACTGAAAGCGCCCTTGACATGGCCGAACAATTCACTTTCTATAAGATTTTCCGGCAGGGCCCCGCAATTTAATTTTACCAATGGTTTTTGGGCATCCCCCCCTTTAAAATGAAGGGCATCTGCCACCAATTCCTTGCCCGTACCGCTTTCCCCTGAAATTAACACCGTTGTTTTCACATCGGCCAAATTCTCAATGAGGGTAAAAATTTTCTGGATTGCTTCGCTCTTTCCAATTATATTATGGCATTGGTGGCGCATTTTCAGGTCCCGCTCAAGGTGGAACAATCTTGTCTGATCCCGGATGGCCAAAAGGCCCCCGGACAAGTTTTCATTTAAATCCAATAAAGGCGTGACCGTCAGGCTGACAACCTGTTCGCTATTTTTATTATGCTGGCACCTGATTTGTGAATACTCCCCGGGCTTTTTCGATGCAATTGTTTCTTCAAGAGCTTTGACACAGGGACCGTCACAAAAAAGCCTCATGGAGCCCGGCGTATTTTTGCTGCCAACCTCCCGTGAGATGCCACATATTTTTTTTGCAGCCCGGTTAAATTCAATTATATTCAGGTCCTTGTCAACGGAGATGAGGCCATCCTTAACACTTGAAAAAATCGCCTCCAGGTTTGACCGGTATCGCTGCCCCTCATCAATCAGGCGTTTGTGGCGCAGGGCAGCTTTGGCAACCTTTAGCAGTCCATCCTGCAGCACAGGCTTTGAAAGATATTCAAAGGCCCCTAACCGTACCGCTTCCGAGGCCGTTTCTATGGTCGGCACACCCGTTATCATCACAACCGGGCAATTTTTCTGTCGATTATTTACCGCTTTTAGTATCTCTATTCCGGATCGGCCCTTGAGCAAAATATCGGCAAACACCAAATCAAAATCGATTTTTTCAATTTTTTCAAGGGCGGTTTCGACATCACCGGCAGTTGTGACCTCATACCCTTCGTCGGATAAAAATCGCCCCAGGGTAAAACAGATATTCTCCTCATCATCCACAATCAATATTTTTTCAATCATCCTTGTTTCAATCAATATTTTTTCAATCATCCTTGTTTTCCTGTAATCCTTGTTTTCCTGTGGGAAGGTCAATAACAAATCGGGTAAATTCCCCCTCCTTACTTTCAATTTCCATTCGTCCTTTGTGGTCACTGATAATCGTGTGGCTGATGCTCAATCCAAGGCCTGTCCCCAAGTTTTCCGGTTTTGTCGTAAAAAAGGGATCCATGATACGGTCAATCAGTTTATCGGGAATACCCGTCCCATTATCTTCAAAAATAATTCTGATATATTCCCGGCCCTCTATTTTTTTCCCCCGGCTTTTAATTTTGATCCGTTTCAAAGAACCCGGGGCAAAATGTTTGTCGGTCAACGCAAAGCGGGCGTTATTGATAAGATTGAGAAACACCTGCTGAAGCTGCTGCATATGCCCAAAGATCATTGGCAGGAAGATAGGGGTGTCCACCTCCAGGGTGATGCCGCTTTTAACAATCTGAACCTCTGTCAGGGCAAAGGTCTTAAACAATATATCCTTAAGATGCAAGGGCTTTTTAGCCCCTTGGTTATCCCTTGAAAAAGAAAGGAGACTCCGGACAATCTCTGCAATCCTGGTTCCTTCATCGATCATACGAAGGGCGATGTCATGTTCAACCTCCATTTTGCGCGCTTCATTTACCAGGATCTGGGCAAGGTTTATGACGCTGTTAATGGGATTGTTGATTTCGTGGGCAACCCCTGCGGCAAGTTCACCAATGGATGCCAGACGCCCGGATCTCATGGCTTCTGCAGCCAGGGCTTTTCTTTGGGTGATATCCCTGAAAATAATGACTACGGTTTTTGGGAGCCCTTTTGGGTTCAGGGAGGTAGGGTTGGTTGTTTCCCAGAAATCAAGCCGGGTGCCATCCTTTTTTTCCAGCCGGATCTCCTGCTCCTTCATTTGACCATCTCTGAAACACTGCTCTGCAATACAGTCTTCACAGGGGACCGACAACCCGGCAAAGATCTCATAACATTTTTTATCTACCAGTTGATCACCAAAGGTTTTCTTAACGGTGTTGTTAGCCCACAAAACATTCAATTGTTCATCCAGCATCATCATGTGATCATTCACAGAATGGATAATACCGGCCAGTGTTTCTTCACTCTCCCTTAGGGCAGTTTCAGCCAGCTTGCGATCTGTCTCATCCGAGTATACGGTGACAATTTCCTTTGACGGAAGTTTATAAACAAAATATTCACGCCAGCCGGCTATTCGGTGATCCCTATACCAGGCAGTGGGAAAATAAGAAGGGACACCCGATTGCATTACTTTTTGCATAACATAAAGCAATCCAAAGGGTTCAATATTGGGAAACACCTCCCGGATACTCTTACCGATAATCTCCGGGCTTTTAAGGTCATCAATTCCTTCGGCAGATTTATTTAAATCCAAGCAGATAAAATCATCTCCATCCCCTGCGACCTCGTAGATAATGACACCGCTTTTTGTATATTCAAATATACCCCTGTAACGAGTTTCACTTTCGGCAATGGTTTTTTTTGCCTGCTCGTGGTCCACTATTTCCTTTTTTAATTCCCGGGTCTTTTCATCCACATTGATTCTAAGGGACCGATTCCAGACCAAAACACCGATGATTAAAAAGATAATCATCCCCAGGACACCCCCCATGTATACCAGCATTGTTTGGCTTAAAAACTTGGGTTGCTCAAGACGGATCCATTTGCTATATATGCGATGCCTTTCTTCTTCCCCCAGGCTGGCAAGCCCCTTATTAAGGATACGGGTTAAGACCGGCAATCCTTTTATGGGAGCAAAGGACAGTTTATAGGTAAACCCCGATTCTCCTGCCACCTTCAGGTTGGTGATGGTTCCTTTTTCAATATAATAGGAAACCGAGGCAATATTTGCCACCATGGCATCGACGATTCCAAAGGATACTTTTCTTAAACCCGTCTGAATATCAGAGACAAGATCCAGCTTCAGGTAGGGATAATTTTCAATAAGATAATCATGGGCTGCATATTGATAAACCACGGATACGGTCATCCCCTTTAGCTTTTCCAAGGTCAGTTCCTGGTTGACCTGCCGGCGTACGATAATCACTGCTGGAAGCTCAACAAAGGGTTGAGAAAAATCAAGAAACGACTGCCGCCGAAAGGTTTTTGACGCCGCCGTCACCAACTGAATTCTTTTTTGTTTGGCATAATCCATGACATCCGACCATCTGTCCAATCTCACAATTTTAAGCTCAAAACCCACCCGTTTGGAAATAACATCCAGATAATCCGCCACAAGTCCCTTATACTGACCCGATGCATCAAAAAATTCAGCCGGCGGGAAATCAGGATCAGGGGCAGAGGTTATAATGGGGTGTGTCCTGATCCATTCCTGTTCCACGGGTGTCAATACAATGGGAATACCCTGTGCTGAGGACCTCGAGTCTGAAGCTCCCCGGGCTGTTGATGGGGAACAAACTGGCATAAACGCCACAAAAAGCAGCCAAAAGGCAATATGTTTTCCCAGCCGGTCACATATGAAGTGCAAAATATCAGTCCCATCATCCCAACCATTGAAAGTTAAAAATTTAATACATACTATCTGTGACCCTGTCAAGGGAGCAAGGAAATATACGGCCAGCGCCGGAGGATGTGAGCAGGCTCCTCCCCACTTGTTTTCGGCAAATACCTGTGTTAAGGGTAGCTATGTTTACAGGATTCACAGTCAGAAAATTTTCACCTTTTATGCCCATGGGGGCCTATGCGAGACAATTTTTGCCGATAAAAATCCCCCCCAAACGAATGCCACAATTAATTAGCAATATTCTCAACTGAAAGCTTCCCCCTCATAAATATGTCCATATTCGCAATTATTCTTGTTCTCATATCAGCGTTCATGCATGCGGGATGGAATCTCCTCAGTAAGAGCCAAGATCCGTCCGCCTCCTTTTTCCTAGCCGCAAGTTTCATCGGTGCCTTGGTTTTATCCCCTGTTCTTCTCGTATATTGGGATACCGTTGCCCATGGCATCCCTTTTCAGGTCTGGCTACAGGTCATCATGGCAGGCTTTTTTATGGCCCTGTACTATATTGCCCTTGCAGGGGCCTACCGGGCGGGGGATATATCTGTCGCATATCCGATTGCCAGATCTTCTCCCGTCATCGTTGTGACGGTTGTTACCCTGTTCCTTGGCCGGGGGGACCAGGTGTCGGGGCTGTGTATTGCAGGAATCATACTGGTAGTCGGGGGCTGCTTTCTGACCCCCCTCCAGCGGTTCGGCGATCTTCACCTGAAAAACTACTTGAATAAGACTTGCGGACTTGCCTTATTGGCAGCTCTTGGCACATCAGGCTACACACTTTTAGATGATGAAGCCCTGAGAATACTCAGGACAAGTCCCCAAATAACCATGGGCAATACATGGGTAACCATTCTTTACGCTTTTCTGGAAGCATTGTGGGCTTCCATCTGGCTTTTTCTCTATGTCATGGCAAGTTCCGGGGGCCGGTCAGGCATGCACAAAATGCTTAATGGCAACAAAAAAAATGCCATTTTTGCCGGCCTGGCAATTCAGCTTACCTATGGGATCGTTCTTATTTCAATGGCCTTTGTGAACAACGTAAGTTATGTGGTTGGTTTTCGCCAGCTTAGCATCCCCCTGGGGGCGGCACTGGGCATTCTTGTCTTAAAAGAAAGACTCCACCCGCCAAAGCTTGTCGGCGTCGTCATCATGTTTATGGGTTTGATTCTGCTAGCCATGGGATGATTTTAAATTTGTTGTTTGCGATATATCAGTACCGATCTGTTTGCTATTTGATTCTTGTTTAAGAAACATTAGTTGTTGCAAATGGTTGAAATATAACATAAAGAATGGGCTGATTTCACATTTTCTGAATAAGGAGTTTACGGTGTTTAAAATCATACTATACCCAACTGATTTTTCAGATACTTCTGGAAAAAACATGGACTATCTTAAGCAATTGCGCAACGCCGGAGCCAAAAAGGTTGTTCTGCTGAATGTTATCCACCAGCGCATCCTGGATACCCTTGAAACCGTCAACAAGGCGGCATATTTTCAGGATAGCCGTTACCATGAAGACTGGGATGAAACCCTGCAAAAACTGGAAAGCGAGCGGCGGACAAAGATAGCCCCCATGGTGGCTGAATTGGAAGCCGCCGGGTTTGAAGTAAAAACCAGAATCGAAAAAGGTTACCCGGTAAAGGAAATTCTCAAAGCGGAAAAAGAAGAAGCTGCCTCGGCCATTGTAATGGGGTCCCACGGCAAAAACAATATCAAAGGCGCCCGCATCGGATCTGTTTCTGAAAAAGTGGTTCGCCGGGCCGTTTCAACCGTATTGTTGGTTAAATCCTAAGCCGTCAGGTTCTATCATTCAGGGTTTGAGCAGTTCTCTTTTCTTTAACAAATGAGATATGCACTCCCAGTGCCACAGGCACAGGCACAAGATCTTGGGTACAACAAGTGCTTTTATCAGGGAACCGCACTATAATATAAGCCGCTGGGGGTCACATTTTTCCCTGAGTAATGTCAGCTCCTCCAGGGTGGGGGGGAGGACTTCGCTGGCCCGGGAAATATCAATTTCAAACTCCATTTTTTCGAGGATATCTTCCGGGGTTACCCCGGGATAATATCCTTCCAGAAACATACGTTTGGACTCATCATCAAAGCCCATAACCCCCATGTCTGTAATGACCCGATGGGGCCCCCCCTTTGGAAGACCGGCATTTTCCCGACCATCCGGGCCGTCCAGGTATCCCGGGCTTGTCAGGTAGTCCAGCTGAATTTTAAATTTTCGTTTTTCCTGTTTCATAAAAATAATGCTTCTCGCGACAAAGGAGGCCACATCACAGCCCCCTCCGCTCCCTGCGAACCTCACGCTTGGTTCATGGTAATCGCCAAGAACCGTTGAATTCAGGTTGCCGTAAATATCAATCTGGGCCGCCCCTAGGATTCCCACAATACGCTCCCCTGTGAAACGGTTCTGCATGGTGGCAAATGCATCCAGCAGCCCTCCGTTGGAGGAGGCCTGGTACATGATCCGTGAATCGCCCACGGCAAGGGGAAGATCTTCCAATTTGGAATCAATGGCACCGGTTTCAAAGAAAATCACACTTTCCGGGGCATTTATATTTTTGGCTGCCATGGCTGCCAGCATTGAGATACCAGTACCGCAAAACACAATATCCCCGTTCCGGATCTCCCTTGCCGCAACAAGGGTCATCATTTCTTTTAGCGTATAATTATTCATCCTATCTTTTTGCCCCATTATCTTTGCCCCATTATCTTCTGTCCAGGTTCTTTGCATACCCACGGTTTTTATCGGCGGATATCATCTCAAGCCGTCTCCTGCCAATTGAATCCAGCAAATCACTATGGGTCTTGTGTTTCAAAATATATTCTTGAATATATGAACGATGGTGGGTGTCATCCTTTGCTTTTTTGACATACTCCTTTAAATAAACCGGATCATAGTCATAATATTGATAACAGGCGGTGGGATACGCACCATAGGGCAAATGCACAACCGCATCGGCATGGATAAAGGGGATCTGATTCCGGTCCGGTTCATTTTTCAAATAATCGTCATCCAGCAGTTCTTCACAGGTGATGATCAGCACTTTAGCAGCCTTTGCCTGTTCCACATCGGCAAAGGTCAAACCCTCTATCCGGCAATTTCCCAGATAGTCTGCCTTTTGCACATGGATGATGGTGACATCCGGGTTGATGGCAGGAACCAGAACCACTCGTTTTGTATCACACCAGGTTCCAAAGGGATTATCCAGCACCACCAGTTTTTTGTCGGGCAATCGGCTGTTTTCCTCTCTGAATTCAATGGGAAATCCCCATTTTTCAATGATGTCCGTCCCAAGGGAAGACCGGGTGGGAAGAAAGGCAATCCCCATGGACCCGGCCAGGAACCGCAGGGTCATCTGGTAATTGGAATAATCCTCCACCTTGATTTTTTTATCTTCAATTGCTTTTCTGAACCGAACACAGGTGGAGGCAAATTTACCCATGCCGCCATAGGCAATTTCAAGACAGGAGATACAACCGGCCCCCACCAGCTCGTCCACGCCCTGGCCATTGGAATGGGCGTAGAGGTGAATCCCTTTAATCTGCTGCCGGATAATTTCATAAACCGCCGCCATGGGATTCCGGTTAATGGTAAAGCCACCGATGGACAAATGGCACCCGTCGTTTACATATTTCCCCATGGCCTCTTTTAAGCCCATGACTTTATGGGTATTGATTTTCATTTACAACCCGCCCTATAAAAATTGATTAAGCTTCCAATTCCTTCAAACTTTCCTCCAGAATGGAGAGTCCCTTGTCCAGTTCCTCTGGTGTGATCACAAGGGGCATAAGCGTTCTGATAACATTGCCATGGGTCCCGCAGGACAAGATGATCAAGCCCTTATCATAGCACAGCTGAACCAGTTTCTTTGCCGCCTGTGTGGCAGGTTTCTTGGTAACCCGGTCTTGAACCAGTTCCAGGCCCAGCATGGGGCCTTTTCCCCTGACATCACCGATAATTTCATATTGATTCTGAAACGCGGTAAATTTTTCCAGTAACGTTTCACCCAGGGATCGTGCTGTTTCCAACAATCCGTCTTCAAAGAAAATTTCAAGAACAGCAAGGGCAGCCGCACAGGAGACAGGATTACCGCTGTAGGTACCACCAAGGCCTCCCACATGGGGCGCTTCCATCAACTCTTTTTTCCCAATCACCGCACTCAGGGGCATGCCGCCGGCAAAACTTTTTGCCAGGGTGATAATATCGGGTTCAATCCCCCAATGTTCTATGGCAAAAAACTTGCCCGTCCTGCCCGCGCCCGACTGAACCTCGTCAATGATCAGGGGGATTTCATATTTGGCACAAATTTTTTGCAGTCTGGGGAAATATTCAGGCGGCGGGGTGACAAAACCGCCTTCTCCCTGGATGGGTTCGGCAATCACAGCGGCTGTATTTTCCGGGGCCACATGTCCAATGAAAAAATCTTCCAGATAATCGGCACAGGCCACATCACAGGAAGGATAATCCAGGTTAAAGGGGCAGCGGTAACAATAGGCATAGGGCATTCTATAAATTTCCGGCACAAACGGCCCAAAATTTAATTTATAGGGTTTTATTTTACTGGTAAGGCTCATGGTCAGCTGGGTTCTACCATGGAAAGCATTGTCAAAACAAATAATTCCGCTTCTTTTAGTGGCATACCTTGCTACCTTTACGGCATTCTCCACTGCCTCGGCCCCTGAATTGGCAAACAGGGTCATTTTTTCAAAGTCCCCCGGGGCCAACTCATTTAATTTTTCCGCAAGGCTTACATAGGATTCATACATAGCCACATGGAAACAGGTGTGAATAAATGCATCTGCCTGGTCCTTGATGGCCTTTACAACCTTTGGGTGACTGTGCCCGACATTGTTAACCCCGATGCCGCCGGCAAAATCAATATACTCTTTTCCTTCCACATCCACCATGGTTGCGCCTTTAGCACTCTTAATAAAGGCCGGGGTCGTATTAAAAGGACCCTGGGGAATACTTTTTAACCTGCGTGCCAAAAGATCTTTATTTGATTTTGCCATCATTCATCTCCTGATAATATCCATTGGGTTAAGACACTTGTGCAACCGGTGCACAAATGTTGTTAATATTTTTTAATTATATTATGTCCTTCTTTATTTTACTTTACTTTATTCTATATTTACTTAGCAATGACCGTGCCATTGCTATTTTATGGGGGTTTTGCCCTTGATTAATGGAAAAAGCTGGTGTAAGCTATGCAAACATGCATATATAATGCACATTTGCATGAATTGGTTTTTAACGCCACTTTAGGATAACTATGAACACAAG
>Ga0307988_1001591_pt1 | contig 12535 bp, 12 predicted proteins | sample EllFjometagen183_FD_203166 | JGI IMG/M metagenome (GOLD analysis project Ga0307988, IMG submission 203166) | Marine microbial communities from Ellis Fjord, Antarctic Ocean - #183 | ecosystem: Environmental > Aquatic > Marine > Unclassified | place: Southern Ocean | collected 2014-10-08 | reverse complement strand
ATTACTTCTAACCGATGATTTTCATTATAGTTACTACGTACTTGGAAATTTATTCTACTCACCTTTTCAGCATTTAAACTTTGGAGTAGAATATAATTATGGAAAGCTATATGTACAAGATAATCAAAATGGGAATGCTCATCGGTTACAATTCCTAGCTCAATTTACTTTCTAATAATCTGCTAATTGGTCTACCTCAATGTCTGCTCGTTCAAGCAAATCAAGACCATCGGTAATGCGATACTTGCGTGAATAAACAACTCTTTTTATACCTGATTGTATTATTAACTTTGCACATTCAATACATGGTGAGTCGGTTACATATAATGTTGAGCCCTGACTACTATTATGTGATTTTGCCACTTTCGTGATGGCATTAGCCTCTGCATGAAGCACATATGATTTAGTATTATTATTTTCATCTTCGCAAATATTTTCAAAGCCTGAGGGTGTACCATTGTACCCGTCAGAAATTATCATTCTGTCTTTTACAAGTAATGCACCAACTTTGCGTCGTTCACAATATGAGTTGTTGGCCCATACAAAAGCCATTTTAATATAACTGCTATCGAATTTTTTATCCTTCATGGTACAAAAATAGATTTTTTACTTCGAAGGAAGAATAAATAATTCGGTACTACTGCAATTTTAGTGGTATAATGATAATTGTAATATGTATATTATTTTAAAATATTGGCTAGAAGTCAGAAGATAGAAGTCAGAAGTTCAAATAATTCCGTCTTCGGACTTCCAGCTTCTGACAAATAACCAAATATACTAAGAAATACTGATTATTTTAATTACCCATTAAAATTACAGTAGAACCAATAATTCAATCTATTTATCAGTAATATGGAATCATAATTGGTATAATTTTGCCGTTAATATTAAATACATAAACTAAATCCACATAGAGGGTTAATATCAAAATGAAAAAGCTAGTCTATTATTCAGTTTTATTTGCACTCATTCTTGTATCAAATATGGGGAGAGCCCAATTTAATGTGAGTGGGTTGGTTACCGACAAGAATAGTGGAGAGTCTTTGATTGGGGTTAATGTACAAGTTGAAGAGCTTAATATTGGTACTGTAACTAATGGTGATGGATATTATTTTTTAGATAATCTGCCAAAGGGTGAGTTAATTATTAGGTTTTCGTATGTTGGATTTAAGACAACTTACAAAAAGGCATTTACTACAAATAAGGCTATTTTGCTTGATGTAGAAATGGAAGTGTTGGTTATCAAGGGACAAGAAGTTGTTATTTCCGGAAACTTTACCAGCACACAGCACGACAATACAGTGAAGATTAGCACAATAAGCCCTAAGGAATTATCTCAAACCTTATCTCCATCACTAATTGAAGCAATTGCAGAAGTACCTGGAGTTGATTTTATTTCAAAAGGGCCTGGTATTGGAACGCCTGTAATAAGAGGCTTATCATTAAGTAATATTCTGTTTTTAAACAACGGTGTTCCTATGCAGAATTATCAATTTTCGGCAAATCATCCTTATATGATTGATGAAAATGGTGTTGAGCGCATTGAAGTTATTAAAGGTCCCGCATCTCTCATTTATGGCTCAGGGGCAGTTGGAGGGGTAATAAACCTCATTGGCGAGCCCATTGCCAAAGATGGTACAATTGAAGGTGATGTAGTTGTTAAATATTTTGGTAACACCCAAGGGGTTGAATCAAATATTGGTATAAAAGGAAATAGCAATGGCTTTTTTTGGGGCTTAAGAGGAGGCATAGTTACTAACAAGGATTACATTCAGGGCAACGGTAAATTTGCACCAAATACAAGGTTTAACCGAAATAATTTAAAAGGAATTTTCGGGAAAATTACAAAAAATGGCTCTTTTAAAATTATCTATCAATATAATGAAGACAAACTAGGGCTGGCTGTTGCTCCGGCTATAGCACTAGTAACAACCAACAAACGATACTACAACTCAAGGTGATTTAATATATATGTACCAACAAACACCATCGCATCTTTATGGTGGTGAAGCACTAATTCATCTTCATCCTCATCCCATTCACTGGCTCCATATAAAAGCAAGCTACTCCTATGTAATTGGTAAACAAAAATCAGGAGAATATCTACCATTTATTCCAGCACAAAGAATGAAACTTGAAGTAAAGACAACAAAAGATCAATTTTTTTGGGTTAAAAATCTCTATTTATTGGGAAGCATACAATATGTATTGCCTCAAAATCAACCATCACTATTCGAGCAAACTTCACCTGGTTATAGCATCGTAAACTTTGGGCTTGGAACTAATATTAAACTTAATGATCAAACGGTAACCTTTAACTTAAATATCTCAAATATTTTTAACACTGAATATATTGATCATCTTTCAACATTAAAAGATATGAACATACTTGATATGGGCAGAAGTATAAATTTTAGAATTAGTTTGCCCTTCTCAATTGTAAATAAATAACTTCAATTGCAATTTGATTATTAATTATTTAGCTGGTTTTACAACCTGAATTTCAATAAGTTATTTAACCGCAATGGTAATTATTTAGCTGGTTTTACAACCTGAATTTCAATAAGTTATTTAACCGCAGAGTTACGCAATGTTTAACGCAGAGTTACGCAAAGTACTTACCGTCAAGTAAATAACTTTGCGTACCTTTGCGCAATACTTTGCGCTCTTTGCGGTAAAAAGTTACAGGTTAGATGTTTAACCCTGCTAAATAATTACTTTGATTATTATTATTATTTTTGAAAACTATTTTAAATACTGCGTGTTAAAGTAAATGAAAGAAAAGCTAATAAAAATAATCTCTAGCAAACAAATATTAATAATAATATTTGCTTTATTAGCATTGGCAGCTAGCATTCAGCCAATATTATCAGGACCAACCACCAACAATAATGGTGAGATAAGATATAATAAATATAATAATTATACAATATTTCAAAATTCGTATAACCACTTAAAAAGCGGTAAGGACTTATATGCGTTGTACCCTGAAGAATCATGGGACTTATTTAAATACACTCCCACATTTTCAGTTTTCTTTGGGATATTTGCTATTTTTCCAGATTGGTTAGGTTTAACATTATGGAATTTAGTAAATGCTTTATTATTACTTTTTGCAGTGTATTATTTACCCAAACTAAGTAATCTTGAAAAAGGATTAGTACTTATCATTTTATTAATTGAGTTACTTACGTCCATGCAAAATGGACAATCAAACGCACTAATTGCAGGCCTATTAGTTTTTTCATTCGGTCTACTCGAAAAAAACAAATACATACTTGCAACATTACTAATTGTTTTTTCTGCTTTCATAAAACTATTTGGTATTGTTGGGTTTGCATTACTTTTATTCTACCCTGAAAAATGGAAACTTGCATTGTATACAACCCTATGGACAATTGTCCTATTCCTATTACCATTATTATTTATAGATACTAGCCAGTACTATGAGCTACTTGGGAGCTATTGGAATATGCTTTCAAACGACCACTCAATATCCTATGGTTATTCAGTTATGGGTTGGCTAAATACTTGGTTTGGAATCCATATTAATAAAAACATTATTGTAATCATAGGTGCAGTAATATTTCTAATTCCACTTATTTACATTAAACTTTATAACAATTTCATGTTTAAGTATCTGGCTCTTACTTCAATATTAATTTGGGTAGTAATTTTTAATCATAAAGCAGAATCACCAACATTCATCATAGCAATTACGGGAGTAGCATTATGGTTTATTAAAAGTAAGAAAAGCAACATCAACATTATTTTGTTTGTGATGGCATTTATTTTAACCAGTCTATCGCCAACCGATATTTTCCCGCAGTTTTTACGAGAAGAGTATGTGCAGACCTACACTTTAAAAGCATTTCCTTGCATATTAATATGGCTTAAAATCAACTACGATATGCTTAGGCTTGCAGATAATAATAAATATAATTCAGGTTAGCATAAAACAACCTCTCAAGAAAATATTTTTTTATCTCACCAAACATATGCAATTTATATATATATTTGACATATGAAAAAAATACTAATTTTAGGAGGAGGCTTTGCTGGGGTTGAGGCTGCGATAAAGCTAAAAAAATATAAATATGACGTAACCCTTGTTAGCAATCGCGACTATTTATTTATTTATCCAATTTCCATATGGATACCTGTTAACAAAAAGAAATTTGATGACGTTGCGATTCCGCTTGAGAAATTACGTAAAATCCATAAATTCAAGCTTATTATTGATGATGTAAAAAAAATTACAACAGCACAAAACAAAGTAGAATTAGCATCTCAAACCATTGAATACGACTACCTTATTATTGCTTTAGGAATGTCGAAAGTACCTATTAAAGGCTTAGAGCACACGCACTCAATATGTGGCAACCCTGATGAAGCAATTATCATAAAAAATGAATTAAGTAAACTAATTGAAAAAGGTGGTGGTAAAATTGCCATTGGTTTTGGTTCTAATCCAAAAGATCCGTCTGCAACAGCAGTTAGAGGTGGTCCTGCTTTCGAATTGCTGTTTAATTTTAGCCACTATCTTAAAAAGAAAAAAGTTAGATACAATTTTGACCTTACTTTTTTTGCTCCCATGAAAGAGCCTGGTAAAAAAATGGGTAACAAAGCTTATAATAAAATGGATGTTTTTTTCAAACATTACAACATTAAATCAAAAACAGGCATCAAGATTCAGGAATTTGTTGAAAATGGTGTTATTTTTGCTGATGATTCAAAGCTTGAAAGTGACTTAACGCTGTACATTCCTGGTGGAGATGGGCATTTAGTAATGCGAAACTCAGATTTACCACTCACCGATGCCGGATTTATTAAAATTGACGACCGCTGTAAAGTTGAAGATATAGATCATGTATATGCCATTGGTGATATTAGTGCGTTAAAGGGTCCAAAATGGGCTGCCAAACAAGGCCACATTGCTGAAGTTATGGCGAATGTTGCTGCCTATAACATTCATCACAAAATAATAGGAAGCGAAAAACGCAAAGGCTATCACAAGCACCTAAATATTGTTTGTGTTATGGATTCGGGCGATGGTGCCGCATTTGTACTACGAAAAGCTGATTTCGACATGATACTACCACTGCCAATACTTGGTCATTGGATGAAGAGAGGTTGGGGTTTCTATTACAAAAACTCAAAACTAGGAAGAATTCCTCGAATCCCCGGCATGTAACAGTCTGATTTACCATCATTTTATTATCCCTATTCATACTCACTATTTTAAGCCTCCCGTTGCTAACATTAATAATTTTGATGTCTAATATAAATGCTTAATTTTGGCGATATTTTTTATGTATGAATGAACTTGACTTTAATGTAATCAGGCCGTATAATGATAGCGAAATTCAGGCTGCTGTCAAGCGAATAATTGCAGATAGTACATTTCATCAAATGATGGACTACTTATTTACACCTGAGCAGAAGAAACTCGTTATTTCAAACATGAATAGTGCAAAAAATGTAAATGATTTTCAAACATCTTTCTCATTACCATCTGTTACTGCCATACTGGATAATACGTCCAAAGGAATAAGTTATTCAGGTTTTGAAAATATGGTTAATAGTAAATCATGTCTATATCTTGCAAACCATCGTGATATTGTACTCGATTCGTCAATAATTGGATTAGCTCATTTTCAGAATGAAATGAAATCACCACAAGCAACATGGGGAAGCAACCTTATGGTTTCTCAATTGATAGTTGATTTGGGTAAATCAAATAAAATGATAACCGTTTTTAGAGAAGGAAGTCCGAAAGAACTACTCTTAAATTCAAGACGCTTATCTACATATATTAGAGAATCAATTACTGAACTAAATAATTCAGTTTGGATTGCCCAACGTAAAGGTAGAGCAAAAACGGGATTTGACCAAACCGATGTTAGCATACTTAAAATGCTAATTTTATCAGGTGAAAACGACATAAAAAGTAAATTAATAGACCTAAATATTACTCCTGTAACCATCTCCTACGAATGGGAACCTTGTGATGCTATGAAAGTACGAGAAACATATTTGTCAAAAGACAAAAGTTATGTTAAAACTGATGATGAGGATTTTATGAGTATACTTGGGGGGTTAACAGGTGAAAAAGGAAGAATCCATTTAGCCATGGGAAAGCCCATTAATGATGATATATTAAAAATAGATAATTCGCGCATAAATAATAAACAATTCATTGAATTAGTAGCAGAATTAACTGATAAACAAATTTATAGTAATTATAGTTTGTGGCCATCAAATTATTTAGCTTATGATTTACTCAATAATTCAACTAAATTTTCATCTAGATACGATAAAAATACCATTGAGGTATTTGAAAATCGATATAAGAATACAACAAAAATGGCACAGCATGATAACGAAGAAATAAGAGAACTATTCTTGTTACTTTATGCAAACCCAGTAATTAATAAATTGAAATAGACAATTTTAGTCACAAATGGTAACAATATCTAAAAAACCACTACTTACCGAAGATTATAAAAGTATACTTTTTAATAATGAACGGATAAATATTGATAATGAAACTCTAAACAAAGTAGAAGTTTGTTTTAATTTTTTGAGTGATTTCTCAGAAAACAAAATTATTTATGGAGTAAATACCGGCTTGGGTCCCATGGCTCAATATCGTATTGAAGATGGTGATCAAGTTGCTTTACAATACAACTTAATACGCAGCCATTCGGCAGGCATGGGCAAACCAATTGAGCCACTGTATGTTCGTGCAGCAATGATTTCACGTTTAAAAAGTCTTTCACTTGGATACTCCGGCATTCATACTGATGTTATTAAACTAATTGTAACATTATTAAATAATAATATTATACCATACATCCCTGAGCATGGTGGTGTTGGTGCCAGTGGTGATCTTGTTCAGCTATCGCATCTTGCCCTAGTATTAATTGGAGAAGGTGAAGCATATTATGAAGGTAAACTCCGCCCTGTTAGCGAAATTTATTCAGACCTTAATATTAAGCCTTTTACCATTAAATTGCGCGAGGGTTTAGGATTAATAAATGGCACATCCGTAATGTCGGGAATTGGTATTGTTAATACAATTTATGCAAAACATCTGATTAATTGGGCTGTTCTAGCATCAGCAATTATTAATGAACTTGTGGAATCATTTGATGATCACTTTTCAGTACTATTAAACAATGTTAAAAAGCATAAGGGTCAGCAAGTTGTTGCCGGAGCAATGCGAAGTATATTGCATGATAGTAAACTAATTCAAAAACGGGAAGATCGTCTTTATAATGGCAAAATAGAAGAAAAGGTATTCTCACAAAAAATTCAAGAGTACTATTCATTACGATGTGTTCCTCAGATACTTGGTCCTATTTGTGATGCCATTAGAAATACAGAAGAAGTGTTGCTTAATGAGATTAATTCGGTAAATGACAATCCCATTGTTGATGTTGAAAGCAAAAACGTATATCATGGAGGAAACTTCCACGGCGATTATGTTTCGTATGAAATGGATAAACTTAAGGCAGGAGTTACAAAACTATCAATGTTAGCCGAAAGACAGCTTAACTTCCTTATGAACAATAAGTTAAATGGGATATTACCACCTTTTGCTAATTTAGGGACTCTAGGTCTTAATTTAGGTATGCAAGGCGCACAATTTACAGCCACATCCACAACTGCCGAAAATCAAACTTTATCAAACCCAATGTATGTCCATAGCATACCTAGTAATAATGATAATCAAGACTTGGTTAGCATGGGTACAAATTCAGCATTAATCACAAAAAAGGTTATCGAAAATACTTTCCAAGTGCTTGCAATAGAGTTTCTAACAATTATTCAGGCTATCGATTATTTAAAAATTGAAACAAAGTTAAGTAAGAAATCATTTTCGACATACGAACAGCTACGTAAACTTGTTCCGGTTTTTACTGATGATGCTCCACTTTATGAAAATCTTGAAAAAATAAAGCAACACTTGCAGAAGGTAAACCCGAATATTATTAGTTGATTAACAGAATTATAATTACTCACACATGAAATACGCGCTAGTAACAGGAGGATCAGGAGGAATTGGAAGTGCAATTTGTTTTCAACTTTCAACCATGGGATATTATGTTTTGATACATTACAATACTAACCTTTCGTCAGCAACAAAAACACTTGGTAGAATTGTTGAAAATGGGGGTGAAGGCGAACTAATGCAGTTTGATATAACTAATAGCAAGGCTGTTAGCGAGTCGCTTGATAGTTGGAAGAGCGCTCACCCTGATGATTATATTTCAGTACTTGTTAATAATGCCGGTAGCTCAAAAGACGTCCTTTTGGTGTGGATGGAAGAACATGAATGGACTAGTGTGATTGATACAAATCTTAATAGCTTTTACTATGTTACTTCAGGACTTATAAAAGACATGGTTATTAATAAGTGGGGTAGAATTATAAATATAGTTTCTTTATCAGGGATAAAAGGTTTACCCGGACAAACAAACTACTCAGCAGCAAAGGCAGGTGTTATTGGAGCTACAAAATCGCTTGCGCAGGAAATTGGCAGGAAGAATGTTACCGTTAATGCAGTAGCTCCCGGTTACATAAAAACTGAAATGACTAAAGATCTTGATGAAAAACAACTTAAAAAGCTGATTCCTGCAAATAGGTTTGGCAAGCCCGAAGAGGTTGCTGATTTAGTTGCATTTTTGGCAGGTGACACAGCATCGTATATTACCGGCGAAGTGATTAATATTAACGGAGGACTTTACACATAAGTAAACTAAACCACTATGCGCTGGTAGTACATAAGTTTGCTTAATGTAAAATTTGTTATAAAATATTACTTAACATGGATTGAAGTTAGAAGCCGGAAGCCAGAAGTAGAATCACTTCAAGCTTCGGACTTCAAACTTCAAACCAAAATATTTAAAGAAACTGAAAGTCTTGCACTAGAAGTGTATAGTTTCAACTAACATATGAGACCAATGAATAGAGTTGTTATAACAGGAATGGGTATATATTCAACAATTGGATATAACTTGGATGAGGTTGCAGAATCATTATATACAGGAAAATCAGGTATTGTATTAGATGAAGCCAGAAAAGAACTTGGCTTTAGATCTGCACTTACCGGAAGTTTGAAGAGACCAATTCTAAAAGGTGTGTTATCACGAAGAATGCGAGTTGGACTTCCCGAACAAGGTGAATATGCGTATATCGCAACTATGGAAGCCCTTAAAAATGCTGGTATTGATGAAGATTTTTTAATCAATAATGAAGTTGGAATCATTTATGGTAACGATAGCTCAGCTACCCCAGTTGTTGAAGCTGCCGACATATTGCGAGAGAAAAAAAATACTACAATGATTGGATCTGCATCAATATTCCAATCAATGAACTCCACAATTACCATGAACCTAAGCGTAATTCTTAAACTTAAAGGTATTAACTTCACAATAAGTGGAGCTTGCGCAAGCGGTTCTCATTCCATTGGTATGGGATATTTAATGATAAAGCAAGGATTACAAGACACAATTATTTGTGGCGGAGCACAGGAAGTAAATGCACTATCAATGGGTAGCTTTGATGCTCTTAATGCATTTTCTATTCGCGAAGATTCACCTACAAAAGCATCACGACCATTTGACAGGGATAGAGACGGGCTCGTCCCCAGTGGTGGTGGAGCAACAGTAATCCTCGAAAGCTATGAATCGGCAGTAAAGCGTGGTGCTCCAATCTTGGCCGAGGTACTTGGCTACGGATTTTCGTCAAATGGTGAGCATATATCAGTTCCCAACGTAGATGGTCCGGTTCGCTCACTTGAAAAAGCAATTAAAGATGCCAACATATTACCTACTGATATTGACTATCTTAACGCACATGCAACATCAACTCCAGTTGGTGATTTAAACGAAGCCAAAGCCATTTATAAAGTTTTTAATAAAGGAAGAGTTCCCATAAGCTCTACAAAAAGTATGACTGGTCATGAAATGTGGATGGGTGGCACAAGCGAAGTAATATACTCGATGCTTATGGCTCAAAATTCATTTATTGCACCCAATATTAACTTTGAAAACCCTGATGAAGATTCAGCAAAACTTAATATTATAACAAAACCAACTGAACATAAAATAGATACGTTCTTATCGAACTCATTTGGATTTGGGGGTACTAACTCAACGCTTATTATCCGAAAATTATAATAACCCAGGCTAATGGTGTATTTTGATATTTAGTTGGCTACTAATCACTTCTTTAACTTTTCATAAATATTTAACCTTAAGTAATTAAGATGGTGTTAAAATAATTATTAATTTTGCAGACCTTAATTTTTTAACCTTTTGTAAAAACAATGAGTAGAGAGGAAGTAATAGAAATAGTTAACGAGTTTTTAATTGACGAATTCGAGATAGAAGAATCACAACTTGTTGCTGATGCACTTATGAAAGATGACCTTGATATTGAGAGTCTTGACTTTGTTGATATTGCAGTTATTATTGAAAAAGAATTCGGGATAAAGGTTACTAGCGAAGAAATGATAAAGATTATCAAACTCGATGACCTTTATAATTATATATTGGAACATTCTACTAACTAATGTCATCCTGGAAAGGTAAAACAAGGGGTGGGCTATTAGGCTATAAGATTTTTCTTTTCCTATTAAAAAACTTTGGTCGTCAGGCTGCCTATTTTCTACTTTATTTTGTGGCTCCATATTTCATTCTATTCGTGCCCAAAGCACGTAAACCGATGTATTACTATTTTAATACAATTTTGGGATTTGGCTATTTTAAAACAATCCGTTATCTTCTTTTAAACAACATTACATTTGGTAAAGTTATCATTGATAAAGTTGTAATGATGGCCGAACTACCCAACAATTTCACCTTTGATTTTGAGGGTGAAAATCATCTTCACAATATGGCTGACAATGAAGGAGGACTAATTATTGGTGCTCATGTTGGCAATTGGGAAATAGCCGGACATTTACTAGATAGAATAAAAACTCCTGTTCATATTGTGATGCTTGAAGCAGAACATCAAAAAATTAAGACCTTACTGGATAATGTTATGACGAAAAAGAAGATGAGTATCATTACCATTAAAGATGATATGTCGCACCTTTTTCAAATTAAGGATGCTCTACTAAATAATGAAATTGTTGCCATACATGGTGATAGATTTTTGCCTGATTCAAAAACAATAACTTGTAGTTTTCTTGGTAAAGATGCCCAATTTCCGACAGGGCCATTCTATATTGCCATGAAGTATAAAAAGCCGGTAACTTTTGTTTCATCGGTTAAAAAAACAAATACGCACTACCATTTTTTTGCAACTAAGCCAAAGGTATATCGAAACTCAAATAAAATTATTGAAAGAGAGATGAATTTAGTACATATGATTGCTGATTACGTTGAGCAACTTGAAATAATTCTTAAGGAACATCCCGAACAATGGTTTAATTATTATTACTTTTGGGGAGAAAAATAATAACCGCAAAGACTTTTTAGCCACTAAGACTCAAAGGCTCTAAGATTCACAAAGAAAAATAAATTAGTTTTAAATTGTAGATAAAGTTCTTAGTGTATCTTCGTGCCTTAGTGGCAAGACTTATTAGCCACCAAGACTCAAAGGCTCTAAGATTCACAAAGGGAAATAAATTAGTTTTTAACTTAATGATAAAATCTTAGTGTATCTTCGTGCCTTAGTGGCAGTAGACTCAGTAATAAAAAATTAAAATCAATAAAAATATTAACGTCTAAAACCCTGAGAATAATAGATGCACAAAGAAAAATATAAACCAGTTCCTAAATCACTTGAGAAAATTGGTAAACTTATTGTAGATGCTGCATACACGGTGCATTACAAGTTAGGACCTGGACTATTAGAAAAAGTATATGAGGTTTGCTTTTGTTATGAATTAGAAAAGAGAGGATTAAAATATAAAAGGCAAGTAAATATTCCGATAGTATATGATGATATGGAGTTTAAAGAAGGTTTAAGGCTAGATGTGATTGTCGAAGATTGTGTTATTTGCGAGCTTAAAGCTTTGGAAAATGTTAATCCTGTTTGGGAGGCTCAAATTATTAGTCATTTAAAACTTACGAATAATAAACTTGGATATTTAATAAATTTTAATGTATCAAAAATAAAATATGGTATCAGGAGGTTTGTGAATTAATTGAGTTCCTTGGCAATATAAATATTAGCCACAAAGACTCAAAGCCACAAAGAAAAATCAATGAAGTTCATAATCAACAATAAAAAACAAACTTAGTGCATCTTCGTGCCTTAGTGGCAAGACTTTATAGCCATAAAGACTCAAAGCCACAAAGAAAAATCAATGAAGTTCATAATCAACAATAAAAAATAAACTTAGTGCATCTTCGTGCCTTAGTGTCTTAGTGGCAATAAAAAGACTAATAAAAAAAAGATAATGAAAAACAACTACGATTCCGATACAAAATCTGCATTACAAGCAAAATTTGATGCACAAAAAATAGCTTTTGCCCCAATTATGTTTCAGGCGGCGCGTGCATTGCGTAATCTT
>Ga0307988_1001590_pt1 | contig 12539 bp, 13 predicted proteins | sample EllFjometagen183_FD_203166 | JGI IMG/M metagenome (GOLD analysis project Ga0307988, IMG submission 203166) | Marine microbial communities from Ellis Fjord, Antarctic Ocean - #183 | ecosystem: Environmental > Aquatic > Marine > Unclassified | place: Southern Ocean | collected 2014-10-08 | reverse complement strand
ACATCTCGTTTGATTTTTAACATTATATTTAAGCCTCCTTATTATTTATAAGCCAGGCTTAATGTTGCATAACGTATTGATCTTTATAAGATGGGGTTTATTTAGCGCTTACAGATCTCCTGACAAATGCAATCCTAATTATTTATGAATACAACTCAATTCTAATTTCTACTGGATTTAATAAAATTTAATAGAATATCATTTTCATATTCCAGATACGCTTTGATTTCATTAAAATTCCAATTCAATAATTTTTTTATTCCTGACATAAAATGTGCAGGTTTTTCAGCAAAATCCTGTGCAATATTTACGGCATCCTGCTTTAAATTGTCAGAGAGAACTATCCTATTGACAAGTCCCAAATCTTTAGCCTTTTTAGCTGTTATATCCTTTTCAGACATTAAAAATTCAATGGTTTTACTATGTCCCATTTTTTTTGAAAGAAAATAAACGCCCCCTCCCTTTGGGGGCAAATCAAGTTCTATATTTGGATTGCGGAAAACAGCTTTATCACCCACTATCCTATAATCACAAGCAAGGCTGATATTCATAAAAGGCTGAATGATAATCCCGTCATCAACATAGATAATTATCTTATTAAAGCTGATGATTTTTAAGATAAATTGATTAATGGCATTGTATAAACATGATATCTTCGTCAGATCCAAATTATTTTCAATCGCCACCTTGATGAAATTAATATAGTTTTCTTTTACCATTTTATGGGAAGAATTTAGAATAAGAAGAATTTTAATGTTTTCATCCTTTTCAAGCTGTCGAAGATAAGTAAAAATTTTTTCTTTCTCCAGGATATCAATAATTCGTTTAAGAGGAAATTTTTGAAATTCTAACACTGCTACGTTTTTGATGGTTTCGGTTGTAAAAAACTCATCACTAATCATACTATTTGAATTGTTTTCCATAGCATCCCCCTTTTACTAAAGCTTCGGAGATTGATTTGTTCGGTGCTTTTGCAGGACTGCAAAAAGCTATCTGATGTCCACGATCTCGTAACTCGCGAGCAATAGGCAATGATCTGGTAAGTAGCCCCAAATCATTTGAAGGAAATGTTGTAAAAAGAAACTTTTTCATCTAATTGTCCTCTCATTTGATTTATTATAAAAGGCTTAACTATGTTTCCAAAATACCGGGGGAGGATCACAAAGTTGGCAAGAGGCTTGCAAAGGAAAAGGACACCGAACAACTACGATGAGAAGCCGTCCTGACGGTCGCTCCTCACCTCAACGTTAAAATGGGCACACGAGAGCGGGTATGATACAGCTTAAGCTTTTTTTTAAAGCAGCCGCAAGTATGGTGTACCCGCTAATCAGTTGCAGGAGTCGAGCTATGAATGTTTATTTATTAATCACCTAGGTTATCGGCAACAGCATCTTTTTTTAGATGCTCATCCCATTTTTCCCCCCAAAGATCTGGAACCGTTTCTTCCACAGATGTTATAGAATCCCAGCTTATACCTATTTCCGTAAAAATATTCTTTAGCTCTTCTTCCCCGGGAGCCAACCAGATACAATAGCGGACACCTTTGTTTTCATTAAAATATGTTCTTACCCATGTAGCTGTTTCGACATTTGCCAATTTCCGCCAATTAGCTTGCACATCTTCGCAATCCTTGCCGGGTGTAGTGTGAACCATCATGTATTTTTTTAATTTTCCCATTTTAATCTCCTTATTTGTTCAGGATTAATATGTGGCAATTACTTCCTGTAATTGCCCTTTTGAACCGAAATGGATAGATTCTAATAACTAGGTTTCAATAATTGTGCCATCGCAACAATATTGGTTTTGTTCTTATCTAAATTTGCATGGCACACTGGCAAATGAACTAAAAGTAGCGCTACAAAGTATTTAATCGATCAGTGTTGTTGATCAAAACGAATGGCTTTAGGGCGTGCTAAGTTCTAATGAGCAAGTAGCGCTACACTAATTTTAATGGCGCTACTGATTTAATATTTATGGTGGTCTGTCTATAATTATTGATTATAACCATCTGTTTTTATTGAATTATTTTCTTCATGCACATGCGGTAGAAGCAACTGCCGAATGGCATGCATATTGCTATATTTAAAGTTAGACAGGCAGCTTACATAATCACTCAGCAGGCAGACATGCATTTTTTTCTCAATTCACACGGCTGTTTTTTGATAATCAGGTTTTAGGATTGCACCCAGAATTAATAATGGTAGAAATTGATACGGAAAATCAACCAGTGTCAGGATTATGTGAGCTGAAATGGTAATAACTATTTAAATTTGTGTAAATACTGAAGGAGGTAAAATGCCAAGTTATGTCATTAATGACAAATGTGACGGGTGTAAGGGAGGCGATAAAACCGCTTGTGAATACATATGCCCTAACGATCTAATGACCTTAGACGAAGAATTGATGAAAGCCTACAATGCGGAGCCTGACATGTGCTGGGAATGCTATAATTGTGTCAAAATCTGTCCGTCCCAAGCCATCGAAGTCAGAGGGTACGCTGACTTTACACCTCTGGGCGCAAATGTTGTACCGTTAAGGGGCAGTGATGATATTATGTGGACAGTCAGTTTCAGGGGAGGAACCGTAAAGCGCTTTAAATTCCCAATTCGGACAGTGCCTGAGGGGAATGTAGTCCCCGATGGAGATTTTGGCGAAGGTACCGGGACATTAGATGACCAGCTATTGTTCACGGAGCCAGCTTCTTTAAAAGCTGATAACCTATGGACCCTTAAAAATTAAAGGATAAATCATGCAGAATTTTGAAACCGTTGAAGTATCAACAGATCTTTTGATCATTGGTCCAGGTATGGCCGGATCTGGTGCATGCATAGAAGCGGCACACTGGGCCAAACAAAATAATTTAAAAGTAACCGTCGTGGATAAAGCAGCCATGGAGCGAAGCGGTGCTGTCGGCATGGGACTTTCCGCGATAAATCAATATCAGGGCGAAAATACACCTGTGGATTATTTAAGTTATGTTCGCCAAGATTTAATGGGTCTTTGTCGAGATGACCTTGTAATGGACATTTCCAGACATGTGAACGGCAGCGTACACTTATTTGAAAAATATGGCCTGCCAATCTGGAAAGACAAAGAAGGCAATTATGTGCATGAGGGGAGATGGCAGCTGATGATCAATGGGGAATCCTATAAAGCCATTGTCGCTGAAGCTGCCAAAACAGCTGTTGGCCTGGATAACATATATGAACGTGTCTTTATTATTAAACTATTACTAGACAAAAATGATAAAGAACGTGTCTGTGGTGCAATTGGGTTTAGTGTCAGAGAAAATAAAATTTATGTATTTAAGTGCAATGCCTGTATTGTCAGTGCAGGCGGTGCAGTACATGTTTTTAAACCACGATCTACCGGCGAAGGATTAGGTCGGGCATGGTATCCCCCATGGAATTCCGGATCCAGTTCTTACCTAACCACAGAAGCCGGGGCTGAAATGAGTTCCCAGGAAGTAGTCTTTATTCCTGCGAGGTATAAAGATGGCTATGGACCAGTGGGGGCATGGTTTCTACTGTTCAAGGCAACAGCAACCTCCGCCACCGGGTTTGATTACATGGGAGAGGGTCTCGCAGAAGGCGGGGAGTTGCATAACTGGCCTCCTTATGGAGAGGTAAAGCCCATTCCTACCTGCCTGAGAAATCATTTAATGATGAAGGAGATGTATGAAAAAGGGCATGGTCCCATATTTATCCATACAGATAAAGCCATTGCCAAAATCGCAGAAGCAGCACCGGATAAAAAAACCTATAAAAAAGAAATAAAAAAACTTGAAGCTCAAGCATGGGAGGATTTTCTGGATATGACCATCAGCCAGGCGGTTCTCTGGGCATCAAAGGATGTTTTTCCAGAAGAAAGTGCTTCTGAAATCATGCCATCAGAGCCATATTTCATTGGGTCTCATTCAGGGGCTTCCGGCGCTTGGACAAGTGGGCCGGAAGATATCCAAACCGATGATTCCAAAGGCGATTATTTCTTCGGGTATAACCGCATGACAACAATAAAAGGGCTTTTTGCTGCGGGTGATGGTGTTGCCAACTCAAGCCATAAATTTTCATCAGGTTCCTTTACAGAGGGTAGAATTGCTGCCAAAGCAGCGGTGAAATTCTGTGTTGAAAATGCGGATAAACCGGAGCCGGATACTGGCGTTATTGAAAAACTCAAAGCAGATATCCAAGCACCATTGGAGATTTACGAAAATAACTCCGGGTATACCACTCTGGGGGCTGCTAAAAAACGATATGACCTGCCGGTGGAAGAGGTTAACCCCAATTTCATTACGCCTAAAATGGCACTATTCCGCCTTAATAAAATTATGGATGAATATGTTGGTGGCTGCGGTTCTCAGTACAATTGCTCTGCCGTCACACTTAACATTGCGCTCAAAGAATTAAAATGGCTCAAAGAAGACCTTTCTAAACTAGCTGCCAGGAACCTTCATGAGTTAATGCGGTGTTGGGAAAACATACAAAGAGTTCAACTGGCTGAAGCACATACCCGCCACAAATTATTTAGAGAAGAAACAAGATGGCCAGGATATTTCTATCGAACAGATTTTCCCAAAATGGATGAGGAGAATTGGGGTGATGTGTTTGTTAATTCAGTCTATGATGAAGAAAAAGATGAATTCAACCTTTTCAAACGAACTAAACACAGTTTGGTTCAAATCGATAAAGTGGTAGGGATGTAAAAAGGAGATACATCTTTTCTGCTTGAGATACCTGTGTAATGCCATTCACAGTATCCCTTCAAATTACAGCCGAACAAAAAAACGACCTTTTGTTCGGCTGTAATTAACAATAATAATACATTTGAGAATAAACTGATGAAAGGGAAAAAACCAATAGACAATATACAAAAATGGTATGACTTAGGTTATGCCCATGGATTTGACTTTGCCCATGAAGAGGCTGATTATGAAGACCTTGCCGCCATATCCAGAGAAAAGGCTATACCCGTTCACTGGGATATATTCAGGGCGGAAATTCTAAACAGATTCTTAGCAGATCCCACCTTTAATTTCCCAGTATATTCCAAAGGATTTGGCTGCTCATGTGAAAAAATTTTTAAAACCCTAACACAACAAGGTTGTACACCATGACAAGTAAAAAAATACCTGCTTGCCCCTATTGTAAAGAGGAAATGAAAAAATGGAAGGTACCTGTTGCCTCAACCTGGGGGAATGAATTCTTCTATGTTTGTTTTAATGAAAATTGCCCCTATTTTAAAGAAGGATGGCAATATATGTGGGACACACAAAAAACCTATGCCTCATACCGGTGTAAATTTGATCCTGATTCAGGCAAATATATGCCTCTACCGGCATGGTCAGTGGATGCCTTAAAAGAAAATATTATGGACTAAACCACACGATTATTTAATGCCGAGCTCTTCTTTTTTAGCTGCCATGACGTGTGGTTTCAGCTTAAGCCCTTGTTGCTTGAGTAAACCGAATTCAATCCATTTCATAGCAAATTTATAAAGTGCAGTGTCGCTCTCACGAATCTGGGAAATTTCCTGCTCTTCAATATCAAATTGCTTTAAAAAACTGGTTTCAAAAACGAATTGTCTGAATTGATCAATATCATAGCATGCCATAAAAAACATTTCCTGAATTTGTTTGTTTTCAATTTTTTTGTCACTTAAAAACGAAGCTGTGGTTATATTTTTGAATAATAATTCCATCTCCTGATAAATCGGGACATTTTGTCGACCAAGCCATTCTTTTACAGTTGATGCTTTATCTGATTTGGACCCTATACAAAAAGGCACGTCCATGATTGAATAATAAACCTTTCCTTTTTGTTCAGTGATCCTTGTTGACTCCGGCTGCAAGGGGTATACTCGGCATGCCCAGGGACGACCTTCGTATACGGTACACTCGGAATTAGACACAAATGGACAACTTTTTTGTTCATCATCATTCATTTTTAACCCCACTACCGGCAATCCGTTTTTCCCCATAAGAGTATATGTATATTTCTGTAAAAATGTACCGGACAATATGTTCAGGCTATGTTTCAATTGAATAATATCATAGGGCATTAAAAATATATTAACATTACGGCAACATCGTGTAAAACAGTCCAAGTGACTGTTACATTCAAAATAAAATTCATCTTCAGGTTTTAAAACATTTAACCCACTATATTTGTAATCAATCATGTATCCTCCTTTTAAAAAAATGTTTAAAATAATAGGTTTCAATATTTATGCCAAATATGACATTTTTTTATTATTCTTAATAAAAACGTCGGTTTTATGGATAAATATATAGTTTACTTACCGTTTAGTTTGTTATAGAGTATTATTATTATCGGTAATTCTATCGATGATACTGTTTCTTAAGGAGACGTCATGACCGATATCAAACATGAAATTCAAACCAACGAATTTGTAAAGTCACTCCTTGAATCCATCGGTGACGGCATTTTTGTCCTTGATCCAAAAGGAGCGATTATTGCCTGGAATCCGGCAATGGAGAAAATCACCGGTTATTCGGCCGATAAAATAAAAAACAAGAGCTGCCGATTCTTGCATTTCAGTCAATGCTTTGAAAAAGAATGCCCTACCACTATTCAAGATTGTGGTATCTTAGCACGGGGTTGCGTTGAACCAACGGAATGCCTGTTAAAACATAAAAGCGGCCATAATGTATCTGTCACAAAGAATGCCCGAGTTATCAGGAATAAAAACAATGAAATCATCGGCATTGTTGAAGCAGTAACAGACCTTACTGAATTAAAAAATGCACGATTAAAAATGGAAGAGGCTACCCGCCGCCTGGGCGAGTTGAACCACTTGGGCAGAATTATCGCAAAAAGCCAAATCATGCAAAACGTTTTTTCCTTTATAAAAGCCTCTGCTGCCACTGATGCCACCATATTAATACAGGGTGAAAGTGGGACAGGGAAGGAGCTCGTAGCCGACGCAATTCACTCTATTGGAGAACGGCGGGATAAACCCATGGTTACTGTTAACTGTAGTGCCCTTCCGGAATCACTTCTTGAAAGCGAATTGTTCGGTCATGTAAAAGGAGCGTTTACCGGTGCCAGTCAGAATCGTATCGGTCGATTTGAACAGGCGGACGGTGGTACCGTTTTTTTAGACGAAGTCGGAGAAATTACCCCTTATATACAGGTAAAACTGTTACGGGTGATCCAGCAAAAAGAAATCGAACGGGTGGGGGAATCCCAAAAACGGAAAATAGATATCCGGGTAATCACTGCTTTAAACAAAGATTTAAAATCTATGGTTGATGCCGGCACCTTTAGGGAAGACCTTTATTATCGGTTGAAAGTTTTCCCTATTTACCTGCCGCCCCTGAGAAAACGAAAAGAAGATATCCCTCTTTTGGTCAATCATTTTATCAAAATAAATAATACAAAATCTGATGTCAAAGTAAAAGGAATCTCAAAACCGGCATTAAAGGCTATGATGGATTATGCCTGGCCAGGGAATATCAGGGAGCTGGCCAATGCCATCGAACATGCATTTGTTTTATGTTCCGGTCGAGAAATTTACATTACGGATTTACCTTTTGAAATTCGAACTTCATCTGTCATGAATGCATCCGGCGTCAACAGCCCCTGGATACAACCAGAGCATACCAGACCCCATCGCCAAAAAATAACTAAAGAAATCCTCCTCCATCATCTTCATGACAGCAACTGGAATAAGGCGGAAGTCGGACGGCGTGTTGGATTGAGCCGGGCCTCCATATGGAAATATATGAAAAAATGGGATATCCCCCTTCAACCATTATGAACAGTGACCAACCCTGATAAGACATGAAAGATTCAGGTCAGTTGTGCAATGGTCTCAACTTTGCACAATGGCATTGCAGCAGGGCTAACTTTCCGGCTCATATGCGCACCTGGGAACAACATTGTTTTAATTAATGATCTGAAATTATGAATATTTTATTTTAACTGGTGACCTTGGTATAAAATTTGCTGATAATTTAATCAGTGTTTTATTAACAATAATATATAATTTTTTTATAACCTAGTACCAAAAGGACCGTTTCAATGGTTGCATTTTCAAGAAATGACAATATTTACAATGAGTTGTAAAACAAAAAAGGATAAATAATTATGGCAAACGAAAAAGACACCTTAGTTGTTAATGGTAATGTGGAAATAACAGCAGCATCGCTTCAGGCAATTGTTGAAAATGCTAAAAAAATTACAGGACGTGATTCAAGAGGAGTTTATCGAGTTGATACGGCAGATAAAGTCAGCCAAATAATATCACAGTTTCTTCTAAAAAATGATTTTGAAAGTTATGCAAAAAATATTAAAAACTATTCATAATATAATTGTTAGCGGAAAAATGATTCTCATTGATCCCGGGATAGCTTTAGAGCTTCTTTTTAAGAGCAAGGTGCCCAAAATAAAGAACCTGTAGGTTCGTTTTTAATCCCAATTAGCTTTGAGGTTGTCACTACTGCAATGCTTTATACGAGAATACAATAAGGTTATGCACTGATTTTCACCGGCAACATTCAGAGATTGAAAAAGATTGTATTGCGAGTGATACAAAAATTAGAAAGCAGTTGGATGATGGCGAATCTTCTGCAATCTCAAAAAAGCCCGTCATACTTTATAGATAAAAGTGTTGAAACTGTTCACGACCAAATCAAGAAGGTCCTGGCCCCTAGGATTTTAAAATATTTTTAAATTCTTTTAATACTAGATTCACGTGATACCGAATCCATTTGGAGGCTTGCTCTCCATTTTTTTGCTCAAGGGATTCTACAAGTTTTTCAAAAGAATAAATTGTGTCACCTATAAAAACTTTAGATAATCGATCCGTTTCAAAGGCAGAATAACGACTGTCGACACTGACGATGATAAGATTTATCATTTCGCTCAGAACAGTATTTTCTGAAAACTCCGCCAGGGTTGTGTGAAATTCAAGGTCGGCCAATTGAAAAGCCTGATGGTTATCCTTACAGGATTTCATCTTTTCTATTATTGCTTTCAATCGCACGATTTGATTTTTTTCAACCCTTTCTGCGGCCAATTCAGCCGAGCGGCATTCCAATAACACCTGAACCTCTTTCAACTCTAAAAGGCTGCTGGCTTCCAGGGCAGATTGGAGCCTGGCGATCGAAGGATTCTGTTCTGGAATTCGAATAAAAGTCCCTTTACCCTGCTGCACCTCTAAATATCCTATCACAGCCAGTGCATTGACGGCTTCCCGAACGGAAGATCTTCCGACTCCAAGCAGTTCAGACAATTCCCGCTGGGATGGGAGCTGACTGCCCGGAGATAGTTCACCGGAATTAATCTGTTCGATAATCTGTTCAGCGACCATTTCTGATGCCTTATTTCTCCTGATCACCTCAAATGCCATGAACTCTCCAATTACAATCTATTTTTTGTTGGCAATATACTACCATCAATCAGAAAGGTTTTCAATTACCAGATTACACAACCCCATCATATCAAGTTCGGTTTGAAACTTATTCCAGGAATCATCTCCTATAAGTGTATTTTCCGGTTGACCATAGTTGGTCAAATAAATTACAACCAGATCATATTTAGGGTCTATCAACAGGAATGTTCCGGCTCCCCCTAATTTTCCAATTGCTTTTTTTGAAACCAGATCTCCAAAAAAAGAATATGGAGAATAGGCAGACTCCCAAAACCAGACCTTGGGACCACTTAAGATATAATGAAGGTATGATGATGGTGTTTCAGACACCTGTTTGTTTGTAATTTTGCCGATCATCTTATCAATGGTCTTTTCTTCCAGGATATTTTTTCCATTGCTTTTGTTGCTCTTCAATAACATGCTGGAAAATTTAAGCATATCCTTTGCGTTGGTAAAAAGTCCGTCAGAACCTAAAATTTCACCCATATAGTGTTCCAAATCCTGAACCAACTCTCCTCTCAACATACGGCCACGGTCTGATATCCCGGTTGCTGCACATCTTTTTTTGTCAGAAGGATTAAACATTGTATCATTCATCTCAAGTGGATCAAATATCAATTCTCTGGATGCAATATCAAGATTCCTGCCCATAATTCTTTCAAGAATTTTTCCAAATATCCGGCATGAAACATCGCTGTAAAAAACTTTTTTTCCGGGTTGGGTTTCCAATCCTTGAGAAAAATGAAGATCCCATGCTTTTTCTTGATTGTTATCCAAAGCTGCCTCTAAACTCCCGGGCGGGTCATCAAGGGGTATTCCACCGATGAAATTCAACATATCAAGGATGGTAATATTTTTTTTAAAGTCACTGGTTCCGAACTCAGGCACAAAATCTATGACTCTGTTCTCAAGGCTTAATTTTCCATCCTGAATCAATCGAAAAGCCAGCGGAAGCGTAACCATTACCTTTGTGATGGATTCAATGTTAAATAAAGTGTTAGAGTTTACTTTCTCTGAAGGATCCTCTGTATTCTCAACCATATAGCCATGGCAAAGATCCACGAGAATGTCTCCTTTTTGGGCTATCAATACCTGGCTGCCGGTATAATAACCCTGATCTATTTTTGAAGAAATAAAAGATTCTACTTTTTTTTTCATACCTCACACCTCTTTTCTGCTTTCTAAATTTTAATCATCTGATTTTAAAATTAACGATGTTACTAATTGGGCAATTATCATCATGAATATAGTGGGCAGTATCCAGCCGATACCCTGGCTTCCAAATGGAAGCGATGCTACAAGATCAGATATGAGATTGCTTTTAAATCCATAAAAGCTGAGCATATCGCCGAACCCAAAGACTAAAGCGACAATCATGCCAACAACAACAGCCTTTTGAATTCTGTCAAATTTGCGGTAAAGAGCACTGAGTATGAGAACGATGATTGACGGATAAATGAGAACCAGCCAGGGAACTGTAAATTTTACAATATTACTAAGCCCAACCAGCCCAAGGATAAAACCAATAAGACTTGCCGAAATGACAATCACTTTATATTTCAGCTTTCCATTGGTCATTTCCTGAAACATATCACCTGCCATGGAAGATATTGCAGCAGATGTGCTCAGACAGCTAAGTGCCATAATAGCAGCAAAACAGGCCAATCCTATGGGTCCCAACAATCCACTGGCAATCTCTGTAGAAAGTGCGCCAATTGCTGCTTTCGGGAATAACGATCCGGAAGATGCGCCCAGATAAACCAAAACTGTGGACGTTATACTGAGCAATACTGCTGTTGAAATACCGATTATATTAAGATTATATGCTCTATCCTGACCTTTTGTAATATTCCTTATATCAAGTTCGCGCAGAATCCAGCCGCCAAAAAGCAATGCGGCGATTGCATTCATCGTGTTATAGGCGTTAAGCATACCTTCTTTTAACGGTGTTACAGAAGTTGGCTCTGCTGGCGTTGAAAGAGGAGTGATCACCCCTTTGACAACCAGGATTATGACAAAAAGAATTAATACCGGCGCCAGGAATTTACCGAGTTTTTCCATAACCGTAGCACGTGTAAATGCGATATAAAAACTCAAAATAAAAAACAGACCCAGTGACACCCAAAGGGGTACGCCGGGGAACAGAGGCAATATTGCCATTTCATGGGTTGCTGAAGCCACCCTTGGGAGAATAAAAAAAATGGTTATCAAAACAGGTATGGCTGTATAAACTTTTCCAAAAATATTCCCCAGAGTTTTTGAAGCAATGCCATCCAGAGACTGGTTTTGATGTGCACAGGCAAGATAAGCCAGCCAAACGCCAATGCTGTTGATAATTGCATAACCAATCGATGCTGTGAACCAACTTGTCCCAGAATCCCTGCCAAGGATGGGTGGAAAAATAAGATCACCGACTCCAAAATGTGAAGAAAACATCGCTCCACTGATAACCACAATTGCAGCTAAAGGTAATACTTTTTTACTATCTATTTTCATCTGCTCCTCCTTAATCTCTTGACCCTGCTCAATTTATAAACATTAAAACGTGAATACGTTTGCGCCTGTCAATATTGACAATCAGTCCCTTGGTGTTCAGAAAGTAAGACTTCAGACCATTAGACCTCATGTTATTGTATATGATCGAAAATTCCTTTCTGTCAACAAAAAAATTAGACTCCAGGATACCAACAGTAAGCAAACTGAAATTCTGAAATGAGTCAGCTCTGATCATGCAAGCATCTTTGAGCTTCACTTATACCAAGAAATTGAAAAACACCTGATAATATTTATAATGAATAATTGAATTGAATCTTTCCATGATATATAGGTGATGAATGGAAAGTTTTCTATCTATCAAAACTGTTAGGCAAAATAAAAAGAGAACTCAATTGCCATGGTTATAAATAGAAAAGTACCTAGTCAAAATAAACTCAAAAAATTTTGAATTATTATCCCTGTTCAGAGTATTTGAAGCCCTTAATTTTCCAGGATATCAATAATATGCAAAACAGAAACTCTGAGGAAAATCGGTTTTGCTCAATGCAAGTTATGTAGCGGGTTTTATTATGTTGTAAGCTTCTGGGTTAATTCTATTTAATTAAAAAAAATAAAATAAAAAATTGTATCTAATTCCTATTATTCGTTTT
>Ga0307988_1001587_pt1 | contig 12563 bp, 11 predicted proteins | sample EllFjometagen183_FD_203166 | JGI IMG/M metagenome (GOLD analysis project Ga0307988, IMG submission 203166) | Marine microbial communities from Ellis Fjord, Antarctic Ocean - #183 | ecosystem: Environmental > Aquatic > Marine > Unclassified | place: Southern Ocean | collected 2014-10-08 | reverse complement strand
CCTAATTTGTTCGCCTGTTTTTCCATTGGCTGGGCAAGGAGTATCCTCTCCTTTAAACTCCTCAATATGTGGTGATTCAATTACCATGATTAAGCACTTAAGATTTTTATCTCGAGTTGTACTTCGAATTGGAAAATTAGTTTGGGTAGCAGAAAATGAAGATATTCTCCCTACAAATTGGTCTGGACATATTCTGGTCTCAATTGATTCAAATTTATCCTTGATAACTTCACTTACTATTTTATTAAAATCCATACCTGCTTATCCTAAATGTTGAAGCATAATTTGTTGAATATTTTAATTAATACTTAATCACTATTTTAGTTTTATACTGATTTGTCTATGTTTTGTATTGTTCTATCGGGTTTTTTACCTTCATAGAAGTTAGCCCAAGTATAAATATCAATGTAAGATGATTCTTGACTACATACAAATACATAGGACATTGGAATTAATTTGCCAAATTCAATAAATTTTGTTCTATTAATTTTTCTGAAACATTCTCTATAGAAAGTTATGCCATTTTTCTCATTATATTCATCTTTTGGAATAAGAATGCCGTATTTTATTTTTTTAGTATCTCGTAATCGACCCGTTTCTTTAAGTAGTTCACCAAATAATTTATGTACTGAATTATATGCATCTTTGCTATGATGTGATTTTGCTTCAATCACAAAATGATCACCCGATTTTGAAATATATTCAATGTCTGCTTTTTTATGAGCTTTACAGTTAAAGTTAATTTCAATATCGACAGAAAAATCATTATCTTTCCCTTTTAACAAAGACCTAAATTTATCAATAAGATTTTGTTCTGGATTTTTATTCAAACGATATTATCCTTTTCTTTTGCCTTAAATTTATTCCCACAAGTTTCATATCCTAAGTTACAAAGAAAATCTTTAAATTTTAATTCTTCTGGTATATAGCATCCATGTTCTAATTGATTCAAAATCCCTATAGACATCCATCCATCATTGTCTTTCTTTAGATATGAAATAAGTCTATTAATTTTATATTTATTGTTCTCTTTTTCTGTATATGTTGTGTCTTGCTTTAGGTCGCTGTAGTTGTTCTTGACAATTTTACCGAACCAAACAAGTATTTCGCAAGTGCAAAAAGTTAATATAGATAACCTGTGTCTATTTTGCATAGATCCATCTTGTTTATTCTTATCACAATCCTTCCCTATAAAACTGCCAATTGCAAATAATGCTTTTGCAATACTATTATTTACTTTTCCATAATTACTCTTATTATCGAATAAAAAATCAGTAACATTATTAATATTTAAACCTCCATTATTTAGAATTAATGGGTACTTTAACTTTGGGGTTCTAAAAGGTATGCAATTTTTATCATGTAAATGTTTATAAATAGACATTAAAATAATTCTTAACTTGTGTGGGTCACATTCGTCCTTACGGTTTAAAGAATAGAGCAATGCATCGATTAATGACTTTTTTTGCTCTAGTTTAAATATTTCATCTGATAATTCAAATATTTTGAATACATTTGGATATAAACTAATTATATAGGCGTTTTCAAAACTATCTATTATACCTTTTAGCTTTTGGGCTTTTTCATTGTTAGCTTTTTCAATTATTTTTTCCTTTGAAAAAGCTTCTCCTAAATCATAATTCTTAATTAATTCGCTTAATTCTTTTGTTTCATTATCATGTGCTGTTAAAAAGTAGAAGAATTCTTTGCATTTTATATGTTGACTCTTTTTATTTAAAAGAAAACCTAAAATCAAATCTCCATGTCGATTTTCTTCTACATTTGTTTTAAGTTTACATTGATCAATTTCTGGCCAAAATTCAGTAATCTTATCAATTGACTTTTCGGGGATAATAGTAGATAAATTTCTATCAATGATATAAAGTCCATATTCTGGTTCATTTTTATTTATTAATTCAAGTGCTTCTAAAAGGTTATCAGTAATATCTAATATGGGGTTTTTCTCAAATACTTTTTTAATGTAATCATTTTTAATTGGATTATAACTTCTATTATTAGATTTGCTAAAATCATCACGTAAACCATCTGTTGAGAATGTTAACTTTTGTTTCTCGCCATTATGAGGATTTTTATCTTGAGTTATACTATTAGATTCTTCTTCTGATATATATAACTTAAATAATAATTTTATTCTATCCACATTACTTGCTAGTTCATCTTCAACATATAATATTTTAAGCCCTCGGGTTGTACTCATAAAATCACCTCATCATTATATTAGTTTTATTTTAAAGCTTAAGTCAAATAAATTTGGGTTAATATTTTTGTAAATATCAGTGAAATCTTTAATGTCTGGGTTTAAATTTTTAATAAAATTAAGTATAATCGATTTTCCCAGCTGAGAATCTTTTTCCTGGCTAGCAGAAGAATAAGTATTAGAAACCTCAAATAATAGATAATTATTATTTTTTGAGGTAAGTTTAACTGATATTTTACGTTTTTCCTTTTCTAGGAGTGAAACATACTTTACAGCATTTAAAAGTATTTCTTGAAACAGTATAATGCTTTTCATACAGGAACCATTTGTATTTCCAATAAAAATTTGTTTTGCTTTTAGGTCGAGTTCAAATTCAATTTCAAACATGTATTTTTTTGAAAATTCAATAAAATCTTTAATTGTATTACTATTATTGAATTCTATTTTTGCTTCATTGTAATTATTTGTGTTAAAATAGTTTGAATAATATTTATTAAAATATTTACCATCAAACATATTACTAATAGCAGATTTTAATCCGTATTCTATGATTTGATAAAGTGATAAATCTTTTGAAGTGATATGGTTTAAATCATATATAAAATTTTCATGAGAGCCCGAATGAGATAAATTAAGCGAATTAACCATTTGCCTTAAAAGGTTAGCACCTTTTAAAGCATCAACTATAGTTTGTTTATTATAACCTTCAACCTTTAGTAACTCTAGAGGATCTATAACGGCAGAAGCAATTAGGTTTTTAATACTGTGTGCTAAATCTTGTATTGTCTTTTCTCGTTCTTCTACTATTTTTTTTTCAGCTTCTAGTTTCTTTTTAAATTCAATTTCATGCATTTTAGCTTCATAATAATTACAGAATTCAGACAATATGTATCTGTCGTTATCACATAAACTTTTTTTTAGATTTGAGAAATCATTTTCTTCATATGGGTTATCGTAAATAATAAGTGAGCCTGATGGATACATTTGTTCACTGTGAGTCGCTATTTCTTTCAATATTTTATATTTTATATTTATATCAGAACTATTCTTAATTACATATTGATTTAATCTTTTTTTTAATTTACTCAGATGATCATAATGTATTTTACTGTTAAATAAAGTAGGTTTATTATTAAATGATTTAATATCATAGAATATAAAATCATATAAAAAATGTAAAAATACTTTGTTGGTTAGGTTTTCAGAATAATTACAAATAAACTTCATATTATATATTATGATAGATCTATCAATTATTACTAATTTAGCTATTGTTTCCCTAAATTTGATGATAAGATCTCTATAGTCATTGCCAACAGAAGCAGTTATATTAAGTTTACAAAAGATGGCCAGTATGTATCCATGGAGGCCTCTAATTCCTTCTGTTAGGCGATATCCTTCTTCTTCTCCTTTTACACTTGAACGAAATTCTCTTAGTTCCTTTATTGACATACCTGAACGTTTGAGAATCAATCCATCATAGAATTCTATAATATCTATGTCATCGTCCTTTGAATAACTAAACAACTTTTTACAAGAAGGCAAAAATTGTATTTTGCTATTTTGTTCCCCTCTATTAATACTTTGAAGAAATTGTTCAAACATCATTTTAGGTGGAAAAATGTTAGTGTTTCTTTTTTTGTTTCCTCTAACAAAACAGTTGAAGTCATTTTTAAGTGCTATAGTAGCTTTATGATATTGACAGTTATAGTAGTATGACTCTGCTGCCATAAAGAAAGTTCCGTCATATTGTTTGATTCTTTCTTTTTCCAACTCCCAACTGTGATTATTTAAATCTATTATTATATCTCTACTCCAATTAATAGATGGCAAATATATAGATCTAAAGAAATTTGGGAAAGCTTGTTGTGATACATTAATTTCTTTAATAAAACTAATATATTGCTCATAGTATTTAATCGTTGTCTTAAATCTACCTTTTTTAAAGTAGATATGGATTAACCACTTAAATATTGATATTCGTAATGGACTATTAGTTTGTAATGATAATAGTACTTTATTTTCTAAAAAAAATATAATATTAACTCTTTCTTTATCTGTAAGTAGTCCTGAATTAAATCTAGTTTCAAAATGAAGGCTGTTATTAAACCAAAATATTGCAAAGTCCATTGTTGCTTTATTTTTAGTCGTCTTATAAAGTTTTAATAAATATAAATATGGCGCTTTAGGCGTAGTATATTTAACCTTAGAACCTGAAATTGTTAAAAAATTATAAATTGTAAAATAGACATTTTCATTATCTGGATTAATTTTATATGATAAATAAAAATGTAAAAATACTAAATTACAATAATTGCTCTCTAATTTGAATGATTGACTAAAGCTTATTTCTCTTTCTTTCGATAACTCCATTTCTTCTTCATCTGACAGTTTTTTCCCTTCCGGAACTGGAGATTTACAATTCGTTGATTGACACAATTTATTCAAGTGTATTCTCACTGATTCAGCAATGCAATTTTCTTGAAAATTTGGCAACAACTTTAAAAGAAATTTACCCCTTTGTAAGTAGTAATACGAATTAGCATTACTACCCTTTTCTTTGTCAAGTTTATTGATTTCTTCACATATTTTTTTATCATTAGATGACAACTCCTTATCATTCAATAAATTAATAAATTCGTCAGATCTATATTTAAGTTTTTCTATATCAGTTTCAATTTTATCAGATATATCAATATCAAATATTTTTATAATATCATCAATGGTTATTTCAGTGTTGGTGTTATAATTCATTTTTTCTCCATAATTAAAAATTAAATTGTTTTATGAAGTTTATAAGCAATTTTCATGCCATTATATATTTTTCAATGTTAGAGTGTAATGCCTGTCTTGATATTTTTAAGAGTGCTGCTGCTTGGTCTTTATTGTTCTTTGTATAGGTCAAAGCTTTATTAATTAGATCTTTTTTTTCAATAGCAGAAAGGCTTTTGAATTTATAAACACTAGAGCAGGTAACTGCAATTAATTTAATTAGATCTTCATCTGTGTCATGGACAGTATTGGAATTAGGTATCGCAATTGCATTAATAGCTTCTTTAATATAATGCATACCTACCAAGTTTCCCTGGTCAGAGTATGAATTTTTAAAAGCAGAATAAAGAATGTTTTTAAGTTCTCTATAGTTTCCTGAAAGTTCATATTCTTCAATAATAAAAGTTTTTGCAGATTTCTCTATATCCTTGTTCTTCCAGTTCTTTCCAACAATATCTTTAAATTTAGTATTTAGTTCATCTATTATTTTATCAATTGCAGATTTTAAGTCGTTTTTACGCAATCTTAATGGAGGTATAGTAATTACTCCAACCGCTAACCTATAAAAAAGGTCACTTCTGAAATTTCCCATGCTCACTTCTTTGTTTAAGTCTCTATTTGTTGCTGTTATTACATGAATATTAAAATTTTCCAGTTTTCCTCCTATAGGTCTAACTTTGCCATCTAAAGGTCCGTCAAGAAGTTTTACCTGAATATCCTTTGAAATTTCTCCTATTTCATCAAGGAATATTGTTCCGTTTTCAGCATTTTTAAATGCACCTTCAACATCTTTGTATGCACCAGAAAAGCTTCCTTTTGTATGTCCAAATAACTTGCTTTCTATAAGGTTCACTGGGATTGCCGAACAATTGACAGGAATGAATTGTCCTTTTCTTTTAGAAGCATCATGTATAGCTCTAGCTAATAGTGTTTTTCCGACACCTGTTTCTCCAAGAATTAATATTGGTTCGCCAAATTGAGCATTAATACAGGCTTGTTCTATAACTTCTTTCATTTCTTTTGAATCCGATACTATCTTGCTAAATGCAGATTCATCAATCCCCTCAAAAAGTTTATATGTCATTTCTTGTATATTAGTTGGCTTAGGGATTTTTTCTATCTTCAATTTAAAGGGAATTTTAAGTTGCCTGATTATTTTATCTGAGCTTACAATGAGATTAATTCTATGTTCTGTAGACATTGCAATACATGTCCATGCAAAAGCCATAGACGGAGTTCCTGGGCTAAGATGAAAAGTATAAGTGGTGTTATCGCCTTCATCTTGCATGACACCAGTAACTAACTGTCTAGCTTCTTTGTATATTTTGTCTAAGTTATTGGGCTGATCGAGCTTTACACTCTTTTCATAAATAAAAATATCCCTGGATAATGTCTTTTTTAGCCAGTTTTTATAGTATTCACCGCTTTGTTTCTCTTTAAGAAGGTCATTTATATAGCAGCTTTTCTCAGATCTATTGTCTATTAGATGCAATTCTTCAAAATTTATACTCTTGTTTTCCTGGCTATATCCATGAAGCAGAAAGATATGCGTAAAATTTAAATTTGTATCCGTAGCAGCTTGATGTACTGGGCCTTTTGGTTTTCCTTCACCGCTACCAAAATAATCCATTGAATTTGCAAAATCATTAAATCCGAACCAAGAAAATAAAATATTTTTATGAGTCATGTTATTTCCGTCTAAGTTATGACTATTAATATGTAAATATATATTGACAATAAGTAAACATGTCTTGAAAATTATATACTGTATTCCAATATTTTTTCTTTTAAATAGTTATTCTAATATTTTCTTTAAGATTAATTGAGTACGAATTAGTCTTTTATTGAAACAAATTAATCTATTTGGCATAGTTTGTGCTTGATATAATTAAACAAAAAGAAAAAACTTAAACAATAACAATATATATGACAAGTATAGCAAAAACTATAACTACCTTGGATTAAGATAAATCAATAAATAGAATATAAAATAAGGAATAATAAAATGTTTAATGAAATTTGTGAGTTTTTTGGTGGTATGATTGATGACACAGTTACGCTATTTGAGGATATGGGAAATGCAACAATTGAGTTGGTTGAAGGCTTAGGAAATGATGCAGTAGATGGAGTAGATGCTGTTTTAGGTTCTGGAAAACATTCAGATAAAGATTTTTTAGAACGAGCTGAGTATTTATTGATACCAGATTTTGTTAAAGATAATAGCTTTATTAGCCATGTTTTTTATGATAAGGTTAAACCTAAAAAAGGCTCTATTGTGAGATGTTCTCTTGCTTGTGACATTGCAGATCATACAGGAATATATATTGGGAAAAATAAAATTGTTGAATTAAATGGTAATGGCAAAGTAAGAATCGTATCCTATGATAAGTTTCTCAGCACCGGTTCAATAAGAACTGGTATTTCAATTTATGTTGCCTGTGATAATAATGCTATCCATTTATCTAGTTATTTAATTGCAGATTATGCAAAGTCAAAGGTTGGTGAAAAGCGAAGTTATGATTCAATTCATAATAATTGTCATTGTTTTGTCGCTGAGTGTATTAAGCAGTCTAGTGCTAGCTTAACATTATTTAGTGAATTAGAATCTGTTATATCTAAAAAGATGAATTATAATTCAGGCATCAAGTGGCGTGTCTGGGATAAGTAAAACTATTCATCCTTTCTCTAAAGAAATATAAAAAAAGGATTTGTATATGTTAAGATATTCACTTGAAGAATTTGTAACAAATTCCAAAAGAATTGTTGATGATAATGGATTTGAAAATATTCTCAAAGATACAAAAGGATTTACTCTGAATGATTGGTTGGATTATGGTATAGTTGGTTGGGATAAAAATTAAATATATTTTATCTTCAACTTGACAATGGACAAGATAAAATACCATGGTGGATTGAAACAGAGCAGCCTGAAATAATAAGTGTCATGGAACTATGCCAAACTATTGATGAATTATTTTCAATCCCTCATGGATACTTTGAATACAACAAAGAATTATTTGTAGGGAAACGAATGATGTAAATAATGAAAATTATACATGAATTACAGAATATGAAAAAGATAAAAATTAAAATGCATGAAAAATATCGCGATCTAATACCAAAAATAAATCATTCAACAGATGCAGGATTTGACCTTAAGGCAAGATGTATTCTGCAATATGACGATGAACTTAAAAAAGAAATAGAAATTGATATTTCTGAGAATAAATTTGAATTAAAACCCAGTGAAAGATGCCTTGTTAGAACAGCAGCATACCTTGAACTTCCCAAAGGATATGAAGCACAAGTAAGACCAAGAAGCGGATTGGCCAATAAATATGGTATAACAGTTCTCAACAGTCCAGGCACAGTGGATGCTGATATAGAGGCGAGGTAAAAGTAATTCTTTTTAATACATCTAAAGATAATTCATTTCAAATTGAAATAGGTACTAAAATAGCACAACTTGTTATTCAAAAAGTTCTTGAGATAGAATTTGAAGTAGTCGAAGATATCAATGTTACAAAACGGGGATCTAACGGTTTTGGAAGACCAGTAATTAAATAAACTATAACCTTACTAAGGAGTAATTATGAGTGATAAAGTAAATTTAAAAGAAGAATTAATTAATGAATTCGAAAAAGCTAAAAATGAAATAAAAAAACCTAACATTATGATTTTAGGTGGTACAGGTGTAGGTAAAAGTACACTTGTAAACTTGATGTTTGGAAAAGATGTTGCACAAACTGGGATAGGTAAACCTTTAACATCTAGTATTAGCTCTTTTGAAGATCCTGATGTGCCTATTATTCTTTATGATACAATGGGATATGAAGTTGGTACTAAGCAGCAAGAAAACTTTTATGATGAAGTTATTGACTATTGTTTAAGACCACAAACTAATCTAAATAATACAATACATTTATGTTGGTATTGTATACAGGCAAGCGGTGCACGATTCACTGATGTTGATATCAAAGTAATATCAAAGTTGAAAAAAGCAAAAATACCTGTTGCTATTGTAATCACTAAATGTGATATTGTTTCTGAATCAACTTTAAGTGAATTATTAAAGGTTATTAAAGGTGAAGTCATAGACATAAATATCTTCGAAATTTGTTATTTAAAGGATCTAAATTATCTAAAACTAAAAGATTTAAGTGAATGGTCTATCAGTTCATTAGAAAAAGGATTAAAATATGCATTTATTTGTGCCCAAAAACATTCTCTTGAAAGCAAGGTTAAAGAGGCTAGAAATATTATAATTCAACATACATCTGGAGCTGCTATAGTTGGAGCTAGTCCAATTCCATTTTCAGATGCACCTCTCCTTATAACCAACCAAGCAGCCTTAGTTGTTAGAATCTTAAATTTATATAATTTAGGTACTTTTAGTGGTAAGTTAATTTCAACACTAAGTCGTTTAGGCATAGGAACTGGAATAGCATCCTTAGGGATATATTTGGCAGGCGAAATCATAAAATTTATACCATGGACGGGAACCATAATAGGTGGAGCTATTAATGCCGGTGTTGCCTCTTCAATTACAGCAGCTATTGGATATTCTCTATCTGAAGTTTGTTATAAGATTAATAAATATATATTAGAAGGAGATATAGATGGTGCTGATAAGTATATAGACAACTTGCTAAATACACCATTTTTAAAAAATTTAGTTATGTCGTATTATAAAAAAGGAAAATGTAATTAGATAAGGCTTGTAGCTTTGGATAGTTTACAGAGGATTGAAAAATGAATTCTATGGAATGTAATGCTAGATATAATACAGTTATTGCAGGAAAAACAGGAGTAGGTAAAAGTGCTCTGATCAACTATCTATATGGGAATAATATAGTTGATTCAGGTGCTGGAAAACCTGTAACCGTAAAAGGTTTTCATCCTATTGATTTAGAAATAAATGAAATGTCGGTAACTATCTTTGACTCATGGGGATTAGAGGCAGATAAATATCAAGATTGGATAAATAGTTTAGATGAAGAACTTGAAAAAAGAAAACCAGGGTCCGATGTAACTAATTGGTTCCATTCAATATTTTACTGCATACAAGGAGGAGGTCACAGAGTAGAAAACTGTGATATTGATATAATAAGAAAATTTATTGAATCTAATTATAAATTGACAGTAATTATAACAAAAGCTGAAATGCTTACTAAAGATAAGTTTAATGAAATTAAAGAAGTCCTAATTAAAGAGTTTTCCCATGATGCATTCGAAATCATACCTGTAAATTCTATTTACGAAAAGAAAATAAATGGAACAGTTACTGAACAATTTGGTAAAGATGAAATTCAAAAAGCTATTATTAGTCAATTTTATGATAGTATCATTGATAGGGTTCCTGAACATTGTTTCGAATTTGCAAAAAACGATATGAAAATTTGGAAAAAAGGTATAAAAGATTATATACTTAGAGAAACTGGTTGGTTTAACGAAAATAAAGTAACTGAAACGATTAATATAAAAGCAAAAGAATATCAAGAAAGTCTACAAGAAAAGATAAATTCAGAAATATTAAATGTTATTAACGTGTATCGCAATATTTCAAGAAAAATGAACTATTCTCCTGATAAATATAAAAACAATTTTAATGATTATTTAAATCTTGCTATTTTACCTGATCCAGCAGGAGAAGAAAAATGGTGGGAAGTTACCTGTGGTTTTGTTCTAATTATACCTGTTGCGGTTTTTGGTGCTATATGGGGAAGAGAAATGAATAGAAATGGTATTATTAAAAAATTAGATAAGTTTGAAGAGGGTTTTATAGTTCAACTTGAGAAAATTAAGCCTAAAATAAAAGAAAACTTGCTCTTATTTAAAAAACAACAGCTTACCGTACCAAGAGCAAAATGGTTGTCTATAGTCAATAAAATAATAAAATTTATAAATCCTTAAAGAAGTAAGCGTCAATTTGGGCACATCTTTTAATAAGAAAAACGGGTAGGGTATGATAAGGCTCAAACCTACTCATTGATGCATATTGGTGATCTGGGTCTAAGGGACTGACCTGGACTATTAAGAATAACCATCTCTGATATTTTAAATATTCGATACTGCCTTTCTGTAAATTTGTGTTCAACCTATAGCGTATAGCAGGTTATAAGGTAATTGTTTTACTACGCAGTTTTGCGGTGTAATTGTTTGTGGGGAAGTTACCCTTTATTTCCTTTGAATATTGACTCCCGTCCATGGGAGGGTGGCTTTATGACCTAAATAAAAAAGTTAAACAATCAATGAGTAGGTTTGACTCTTTATATCTTATAAATAGCGATCAGTACCATTCTGAACCTTAGAAGTTCTATATGAGAAGGGAGATTGGACACTTCATTTATTGTTAAAATATCAGGAATTTTTCTGACTTGCGGAGGTTTTACTATGTGGATGAATCTCCATTTATGTTTGAGTATATGTTTCCAATAAAACTGTAGCACTGAAGTCTATTTTTACTGTGCTCCATGAATGGGTGTCTATGAGATCTGCAAAATACTGTTCCAAATCTGTTACTAGAAGTTTATCAGGTAGTCTTTTGAAGTGCTCACATATTCGCCTAAATCCTCGAAGATAACAATTTGTTGTTGATTCTGCCATTTCCTGAAGTTTTAGCGCACGGGCAAGTTTTTCATGCTTTGCTGTAATTTTTGATTCAGCTTTTACTACATTTGTAATTGTGGCTTTCATAGCATAACTCCTTATATATACTTGTTTTTAACATATTCACCTTGAATACATATCTATAGTTAATTATAGTTTATTTATTCATAATATATCATTTTACTTTTAACCGTCGCTGCAAGCGACTTAGTTCAACTTGTAGGTGCACTTAACCTCGCTAATCGCTCGGCAAGTGACCATTATGTTAGGCAAAAAAGGATCATCAATGCATATCGGAAAATTTAGATACAAAACCAATGTATCATCTGAGTTTATGAAGCTATCAATAGAAGATGAAACTGCTGCTGAAACGTTAGCACAGAATGGCCAATACCGTCAGGCTTGTTATTTCATAATACAGGCAATGGAGAAATACATTCGTTCAAAAATTTTCACTCTTGTAAACGCAAATATCGAATATTTTAGAAATCGCAACCGCACTCATTCTCTCGATTCGGCTGTAGAGTTTTTGATTGAAATAGTCAGCTCAGATAAAGTAGTACAAGAACAAGTGTCTCAGCAGTTAAATATTCATGTACTCGGAAACACACAGTATGGACATTTACACAATAATTTGCGATATCCAGCGTACTTTAATAAATATAACTCGTATTCAATATTAGATGTCGAGTTAGATGACTTCGTAAAATTGAAGACTAGGTTACATTCACTCAAAAAGTTCCTAAATGACTTGCATAAATTAGCCTAACGGAGTGATTAGAGAGTGATTAGGGTCAAACCTACTCATTGATGCATATGGGTGATCAGAGTCTAAGGGGCTGATCTGGGCTGTTAAGAATTACCATCTCTGATGTTTTAAATATTCTATACTGCCTTTCTGCAAATTTGTGTTCAACCTATAGCGTATAGCAAGTTATAAGGTAATTATTTTACTACACCGCTT
>Ga0307988_1001586_pt1 | contig 12566 bp, 13 predicted proteins | sample EllFjometagen183_FD_203166 | JGI IMG/M metagenome (GOLD analysis project Ga0307988, IMG submission 203166) | Marine microbial communities from Ellis Fjord, Antarctic Ocean - #183 | ecosystem: Environmental > Aquatic > Marine > Unclassified | place: Southern Ocean | collected 2014-10-08 | reverse complement strand
AGCACGATGTTGATCAGGATAAATTAAAAAAATCACTTGATGATGCTGTTGTAAATTGTGTTAATGCTGTTGGAGTAGAACTCAATACCGCCAGTATCGAACTTTTGACCTATGTTTCCGGGCTTGGCCAAAAGCTGGCGGCGAATATAGTTGAATATCGTAGTGCAAACGGACCATTTAAGAGCCGCGCAGAATTGAAAAAAGTCAAAGCTCTGGGACCTAAGGCATTTGAACAATGCGCTGGTTTTCTTCGTATTCGCGGAGCGTCAAATCCGCTTGATGCTAGTGGGGTTCATCCTGAAAGTTATGCTCTAGTGCGCGAAATGGCTAAAGATAAAGCTTGCGGAGTTTCGGAATTGATGAAGAAATTAGCCGAAGGAATGACTATTAATCCGGCTGATTATGTTAATGACTCTACAGGTATTCCGACAATAAAAGATATTTTTCGCGAGCTCGCCCGTCCCGGACGGGATCCGCGCCCGGAATTTAAACAGTTTTCTTTTTCGGAAAATGTCCATGAAATTAATGATGTAACTGTCGGCATGAAATTGCCAGGTGTGGTGACAAATGTAACAAAGTTCGGCGCGTTTGTAGATATTGGCGTACATAATGATGGCTTGCTGCATATCAGTAAAATGGCTGACCGATTCATCAGTGACCCGCAGGAAATTGTCTCAATTCATGATCATTTGACGCTTACCGTAACCGAAATAGATTATAAACGCAAACGAATTTCCTTGTCATTGATTGATTAATGGACTATCCACTTGGCTCTAGTGATTTTATTCCTTTGCTGAGGAACAATCTCCAGAATATCAACCAGAAAACTATGGCTATTATGCTGATTATTAATACCGTTGAACCACCGCTGGTGATTACTAGCGGGATCGCCATTGAAGTCCAAAGTCCTCCACCCATGAATGGCTCGTGCAATAATTGCTTGTAGCCGAAAGCCGCTGGTGCTATGGTTTTGTCTTCCGGGTCTACGGTGCGCAATAGTAGCAAACCAGTGGCTGTAACTCCCATTGACTGCCCCATCTCGGCGATACTCTGTTCAAACCAACTGGTCTTCGGCAATAGGCGTTTAGCCAGCCAGAGTACGCAAAATACATTCCAAAGTACACCTACCAATATTAGCGATACGAATGGAATCCAGTTTGCGCTAATTGTTTCAATGCGTATTGACGCGATGGCGGCAACAACCAGAAAATCAAGAGCTGTTCCAGCGATACGGGACATTTGTCCATGATCGACAATGTGTCCAATTTTGACTTTATTAAGTACAAATTGCAGAAATAAACCACCGATCATACAGAGAGGGAAAAGAGGGAAACTATTTAATATTTGAAGTTCCTGAACTGTCGCTGGCATATAAACATTGAGTTCTCTAAAAGAGATTTTCATCAAGTATCCGAACAGTACCGCGATACCGATTAGAGCTATATGAAGTGCTAGCGAGTCAATAGAATCAGAAGCTACTGTCTGGCGTCCAGCCACAGGTTGTTCTTCTACTGGATAGATGCCACTGCGTTCCTCTTTTGATTGTTTGTCGAAAGAACGAATATTTGAGACATGGCCTTTTCTTACCGCCCAGTTGATTAGCCACATTCCGATAACAATACCGCAAACCATCCCTACAGTAGCTGATGCCAGACCTAGATCTTTACCTTCACTCCAGCCAAGATCAGTAAATACTTGTGCAAGTCCGCCAGCGGTTCCGTGTCCACCCTCAAAGCCGACAGGGATTATTACGCCGAACTGATCCGGCACGCCCATTAGAGGTCCTAGCACAGCAAGAACCAACCCGATTCCGACTAGATATTGTCCCCAGGCGACAATTTGTCCATAACATAATTGTGGTCCGGCAATGCCCCAGATTTTTTTGATACCGGGTATTTGTACACCGAGAAACAGTCCGGCAAAAACAATGTTAATTAGGAATCCGGGTAGCTTTGACCATCCGGCAGTATATTGTGGAAGTATATCGCCTTTAAATGTGGTTAAAATAATTAATCCAAGTATACCTGCGATGACAGATGATGGAAGATAAAGTTTTTGAAAAAGTTTTATTTTTACCCGAAGAAATTTTCCAACAACCAGCAAGAGGCACAATCCGCAAAATGATATAACAGCAGTCATGATTTTTTATTCCATAAGTTAAATTAATGTATTTTATACAATATCATAAACTTAAGTGATTTCAATTTTTATTTTTTGGTGTATCTTATGTATACAAAATTTAGAATATAAGGAATATATAATGAGTAAAAAAATATTAGTTTTAGGTGCTACTGGTGAAATAGGTGGTAGAATCGCTAACTTAGCAGTTAAAGCCGGGCATAAAGTCATGGGCGTGAGCCGTGGAACTAACAGTCGTAAGCAAGTTGATTTGACTGGAGTTGAAATGATTGTCGGAGATAAAGGAGATGAAGCTTTTGTCCGTGATGTTCTGGGAAAAATGGATATTGATGTTTTGATCGATTCAGTACCGAATATTGACAATGTTGAACTTTACTCTAAACATCTCAAACAGGTGGAAAACTTTTTCTTCTGCAGTTCTACCGGAACTTTTGTGCCTTTGCAATATTTTCCGGCTGACGAAAAACACCCGTGGCGTGAAGAAACCCCGGTTAATTTTTATTCGCAATGTATTCGCGATAAGCGTATTCTTGAATTGTGGGAAACAGAAAAATTTCCAGCTTCTATTTTTCGTCCGACCAATATAATAGGGCAGGGACGTATTCCTTTGGATCTTTGGGGGGGGCGTGATATTGAATTTTATCGTAAACTTAAAAATCATGAAAGCATTACTATCGCGCCTTGTGAACATATAATGATTCAGTCTGGTTACAACTGGGATCTTGCCAGCGCTTTTGTCAAAGCTATTGATTACCCTGAAGCGGTCAAGGGTGAAGTATTCATAATTTCCTGTAAACGTGCCATCACTTTAGGGCAATACCTGCAAACAGTAATGGAATTTCTCGGCAGCAAATCAGAAATCAAACATTGCCCAGCCGAAAATCTTAAAGACATTTACCCTGAAGTAACTATGAAATATCGAATGGATTTCCTGCTTGAACCAATGTGTTTGGATATCAGCAAAGCTGAAAAAACTTTTGGCTATGCACCAACTCACACAACACAGGAAGGCTTGATCGAAGCCTTGCAATGGTGTACGGAAGCAGGTTTATTATAGGAATTTCATGGAATACTTTATAGGTGATTATACACAAGAGCAGATTTTAGTTATAGCATTCTGCGCCTTTCTGGTGGGAGTCAGCAAAACTGGAGTGCCGGGAGCGGGCATTTTAAATGTACCGCTTATGGCTTTGGTTTTTTCCGCAAAGATGTCTACCGGTTTATTGCTGCCACTGCTGGCTATGGCTGATATTTTTGCCGTAACTTATTATCATCGTCATGCGCAATGGAAACATATCTGGCGACTTTTGCCCTGGGCTTTAGCCGGGATTGGAGCTGGTTCGGTGATAATTCGACATATTAGTGATGCTCAACTCAAGCCGATTATTGGTTTTATTGTTTTGATATTATTGATTGTGAATTATTGGCGCATGCGTCGTGCCGGAAACGAGTTGAAAATACCGACACATTGGGCTTTCGCGGCAACTTTGGGCTTTGCGGCAGGACTGACAACTTGCATGGCAAACGCGGCAGGACCGATTATGGTCATCTATCTTTTAGCAATGCAGTTGCCTAAAAACGAATACATCGGAACAGGAGCTTGGTATTTCTTGATTTTGAACTGGTTGAAGATTCCACTCTTCGTTTGGGATGGTAGAATTTCCATGGCATCAGTCAAAGTAGATGTTCTTATGCTTCCAGCAATCGCCACAGGGGCTTTTCTCGGCATTGTTATCCTCAGAAAACTTCCTCAAAAATATTTCAATATAATCATCCAGTTATTTGCGCTCGCCGCAACAATAAAACTTTGCTGGTCAATAAAAGATTTGTTTTAGAAATACAGGTGAATTTATCCCTGAATAGACTTGGCTACATCGTTGATGATGTCGCTCAGAGAGAGTTTTGTTTTCCAGCCTATTAAAGCTTCTATCACTGTAGTGTCTGGAGCTCTATGCATCATATCTTCGAAGCCTTTTTCGTATGCTACATCATAAGATATTTTTTGTATTTTAGATGAACTGTTGAGCTGTTTGATAATGATTTCAGCAAGTTCTTCGATAGACACCCGGTGATGACTTCCGATATTGTAAATATTGCCGTGTGATTCAGGACAGTCGGCTAAAGCTATTAAAGCTCTGACTGTATCGAAAACGTGGCAGAAACAACGGCTTTGTGTGCCGGTGCCGTAAACAGATAAATCTTTTCCATCAAGAGCGCTCTTGACGAAACGTGGAACCACCATGCCGTATTGTCCGGTCTGGCGAGGTCCGACAGTATTGAAGAAACGCGCTACAGTGCCTTTTAAGTTATGAGAATGGCAATGAGCCATTAAATAGAACTCGTCCAGAAGTTTGCTACATGCATAAGACCAGCGTGAATGCGTTGGACAGCCGATCAGCAAATCATCAGTCTCGCTGAATTTTTCCTTGAAAGACTTGCCGTAAACTTCGCTTGTGCTGGCAATGATGATGCGTTTGTCAAATTTTACTGCCGCGTTGACAACATTTTCGCTGCCGTGGACATTGGTAACAATGGTTTTGGCTGGCTCGTTTACAACTAGTTCAACTCCAACAGCCGCCGCAAGATGATAAACAACATCGACATTCTTTACACACTCGTCCATATTTCCCATAGTAACGATGTCGTCTTCAATAAACTGAAAACGTTTATCATTGATTACTGATGTTAAATTCGACATTGAGCCGGTGGAGAGATCATCAATTATTAGGACTTCATTATTTTTATCTGCTAGTAAGGCTTCTGTTAAATGTCCGCCGATAAACCCCGCACCTCCAGTAATAAGATAACGCACGAAAACCTCCTAAGCTATTTGACTTTTATTTTTTGATATAGATTTCAATTTATTCCAAAGCGCAATCGCTGGACCTGAAAGAACATAGATATTTATTAAGGCGACTATTCCTGCGCTTTTGAATACGACAACGATTAAAATGAGTATTAAAAAGAATATTAAACGTTTTTTATTGCGTCGCATGGAAATCAGCCATTTAGCGACATGTGTATAAGGGAAACTGCTGACCATCAACAGTCCCAAAACCGCGGTGTAAATCGGCATCGCAAGTGCTAAATAATTAATAGAATCCAAATCAGCAGAGAAAATAACTATACTGCAAATTGCCGAGGCCGCGCCCGGGGTGGGTAAACCGGTAAATTTATCACTGCTTTTTTTCTCTAACATCGCATGTACATTGTAAGTCGCCAGTCGCAGAGCCGCGCCGCCAAGATAAACCGCTGCCAGTCCGCAAATTAGAAGATACTGGGGGTTAGACATTGGCTTTAAATGATGTGCCATGATCGCAACAATTGTAGCCGGGGCTACTCCGAAAGTTACCATGTCCGCCAGAGAGTCCATTTGAATACCTTTCATGCTCGCCGCATTAAAAATACGCGCGGCAAAACCATCTAAAGCATCAAAAACCATAGCAAAGATAATTATCCATGCGGAAATAGCAAAAACCTCTGTTGCTTCAAGCGGGCTGGAATAAACTCTTAAAGTATATAAAATAGCGCCGAAACCACAAATTGAATTGCATAAAGTTAAGGCGTTAGGCACTGATTTAAACCAGCGGTTACGCTCAATTAATGCTTTGAATTTTTCTTTAACAAACATATTTAGTTTACTCGTTATTTATTAACTTTGACCATTACGCTAGTACCGGCATTAACTTTGTCGCCAATACTTACTTGTACTTCAAAATCAACAGAAACAGGAATATAAATCTCAGTGCGAGAACCAAATTTAATCATACCGTAAATCGCTCCGCGTTCAATTTTGTCACCAATCTCAACAGGACAGACGATACGGCGTGCAATCGCTCCGGAAACTTGACGGATAGCCATTGGGAACTCAAAATCATCAATCTTAGCTGTTCCGCCAATAGTCATAGCTTCGTTTTCCTTAGCGCAATTAGGATTGCGGGCATCCAGATAACGTCCTTTGCGGTAATGCTTGTAAGTAAGTTCCAACTCGCTGGGAGCACGATTCAAGTGAACATTTAGAACAGAGAGGAAAATACCGATACACAAAGCATCCTGACCAGCAAAAGGCTCAATGCCATGATCGCTGACAACTCCAATATCTTTGACTACACCATCAGCCGGGCTGAGGATCAATTGAACATCTCTTGGAATATCACGGCAGGGATTACGGAAAAATGCAGCGATTGACAGCCAGCAGATAAATACAAAAAGAGCTAGAGAAAAGCCCGTTATCGGAGCATAAAAATTTGCTAAAACTATAAAACCGGCAATCAATACTAGAGCGATTAAACCGCTTAAGCCCCATTCCCGTATACCAAACTTAGTTAATGTCATTTATAAAATCCTTTAATTAATTGAACTAATAATGTAATGCTAAAAGTGTTCTTTTTCAACTTAAATTAAGCAGTTCGAGCAGCTTTTAATTTTTCCTTGCGGTGTTTTAACTTCTTTTCCCTGAGACGACGATATTGTTTTACCCAATATAGAGAAAATAAATATCCTGGAACTGCTAGAAGAATTCCAAATAAGAAACCTCCAACAAAAAATGACGTGACTAGCTGTCCACCTAAAGCACTAAGGGAAGCCCAAGTTCTTTCATTTATAAGGTTTTCAAGTTGTTTTTCAACTTTCTCGAGTTGCAAAGGATTGCCAATCAAGTAACTTCCGATCCAACATTGAACCGGGTATATGAAGAAAACTGTAATATGATTTGTTACCCAGGTGCAGGCAAATGCCGGGATTTTAGCAGCTTTGAAAAGAAAAGCCAAGGCGATAGCTATTGGTATTTGGAAACCGAAAGGAATGACCATTCCAATCATCAAACCGATAGCTACTCCACGCGCGATATAATCAGGAGAACCAGATTGCTTTACCAACTTTACATATATATATCCAAATGAAAATTTTTTAAGTCTTTTCATGAAATCCTTCAAAAGTATTTTACTGTTAAGAGAAAAGATAAAATAGCCTCAAAAGCAGCTTTTTCAATAAGAACATAGCAATTAGAGGAAAAATAGATTGAAGCTGAAAGCTGAAAGATTAAAGATTAAAGATTAAAGATGAAAGATGAAAGATTAAAGATGAAAGATTAAAGATTAAAAGAATTTTAAATTTTACTGAACACTGATAACTGAAAAGCTGGGAGCGCCGGTCATCAGACCGGCATCTCAAAACTTGACACTGATATCCAGACTGATTGAATCATCTATGCATTCTATTGCGTTTACATGGACATTGCCGTTTAATTTGTCCTGCAGGAGTTTGTCTAAATCAATAGTTATGCTTTTGCCGCTGGAATATGCAAAATCCGGTAGTTTTATTGCAGAAAATATTCTTTTCTCCAAACCAACAATACCAGTAATACTGTTCATCAGAGTTTGTGCCATTCCGTTAACCGCATCGGAAATTTTTGAATTACCACCAGCCGGTGCGGCATCGGAGGCTATATTCAAAGTAGCGCTAATAGCACCGCCAATGTGAGAAAACATAAGAGTAATTACCCAATTTTCAGGCAAAACCGACACGCCAATAGCTTTTCTATCCAGGCTTACCCGGCAGACAACAGTTTTATCATCAAATTCAAGGCTGTTGATGCTCCGAATTTGTTTGACCTGCGATGCAGCCTGCACCATATCATCACGACATAAAGTTATTTTCATAAATTCTCTTTATTTTTCCATTCGATTAGTTCCCCAAATCTAATAAATGAATTTTTTATAAGCATATAAGATATATATGTAATAATTGGCCCCAATACTGATATCAACATAGAAGCGTGTTTATATAAAAATGGTATTTCTTCACGTAACTTGCTTGCTGCAACAAGAATCGCTAGACTTAACACAATTGATAATATTATGATTTTAAATAAAGGAGGAATTGATAAGATAGTAAATCGTTCGAAGAAAGTTTTATCATCAATATTTTTATTTGCATAAAAACATTGTTTGATTCCTCGATATACCAAAAATGTAGATATGACCCCACAAAGCATAAAAACAAGCATGTCGATATTTGGCATACGTTTTCCGTAATGCGGTTGTATCATGTAAAGAGGTTTGCTGAAAAGAGCTGCAAGTGCTGCCGGCAAAATTAGATATTTCACTTTTGCCCACGCATCAAGCTTTTTTTCTGCTAAAGCATATTCAAGTTTTTTTGAAGACATCCAAATCATACTTTCTTTCCCCTCTAATATATTTTTATATTTTTAAGTAGCTGTTTATTTTGTTGATTTGTTCGCTTTGAATTTCGCCCATTTTGCCTATTGCTTCGGCGAATTCTTCGCTTTCGTCTTCTTTCAGAGTATGGTTTTCTGAGTTCAATACTCCCAGCAACTCTATGAAATAAACTGACACTTCAGCCATTTTCTTTATTTCTTTTTCTGGAAGTTGTTTCGGATCAATGTCCATTGATTTGAGACTTTCCAGCAGTTCGAGTCGTTCGTCGATGAATTCGAGAATTTGTTCGCGCAACTGTGCTTTTGGTCTGTCATCATGCAGATTGTACTGACTGGAGATAGTTTCCCAGCGGTCTTCGAGGTAATTGAGGAAAATTATTTCCTGAGCGTCATCGGCAAATGATAGTTTTTTCATTCCAAAACACCTACGGAAGAAGCTATCAAAATCGGGAGTTCCCAGATAGAATTGCGACATGATATAGCCATCAATCTCAATCGCTTTCAGAGGACTGTCAACATCTTCGAGTAATTCACCTAAACTGGCTATCTTCCCTCTCGAAATACCAACATCTTCAGGTATTTCCATATCACCAGTTTGAGCTGTTATTTTGCGTGAGAGGATCGCGTGGGTGGCGTTGGAAAAATTGATTTCAATTCTATCAGTTTGACGGTAGAATTCATCCAGTGAAGCTGCATTTTTACCCCAGAGAAGATCGCCGGCAGTAAAGAATGCCCAACGCAGTTGATCGGGAATTTCGAGATATTCTTCAAAGCGGTCAATGACCATTTCCACCGCGCTTCCGAGTTCATTTATCCAGGTTTTGACTTCTGAGCTACGGCGATCCATACCGGAAAGATATGTGAAAGAGAATACTCCTTCATCCCAGTCTTTAATTTTTACCAGCAAGGCATCACCGGATGTAAAATTATTTTTTGCGTAAAATTCTTTTAAATCAAAAACGTTTAAAGTAACTTTTTTATGAGATACTTTTCCTTCCAGTAAAGCTTTGTTTTTTGGATTGTCAGCAATGAAATAATCAAATATTTGTTCAGATCCTAGTAAGATATGAAAAGGCATCAAATCTGTAACTTCATGGATGTATTCCCGTACATTGAGGTCCTCATCACCATCAAGTAAAGTTATCTCTGATGGGAAAATTTCATTCTCGCTGAATACACAAAAGCGGTGTCCGGGAAAGAGTATGTCAGCATCTATTTCTATTTCGCTGGGTGTAATAATAAATTCACGTCCGGCAAAGAATTTGTTGCGCATAACATAAAGATTTTTATCTGTATCCTTGAATAATCTGTCGTCTGCGTCAAGTTCACGTTCAAGACGAAGTTCTTCGGCTTCCATGTTTTCCGGAGCGACCTTCAAGCGTCCGAGTATATCGGCAGTAGAAAATATGCCGTCCTTAGCGGCGGTCAAAGTAGCTTCGACAGCTACATCAATATCTTTTGAATCAATTTTCATGTTCTTTCCCTTTTTATTGAACAAGGAGTTTGGAGATTTTTTCAAATAGTAAATTTCTCAGGTGTATTTCTAAGTCAGGCTGTTCCCAGCTTTTCAAAGTTTCGATAGTTACAGCATCATCTAAATCAAATTTTCCGCTCAAAGTTCGTCTTAAACCAAAGAGGACAGCTCCACAGCCGAGTTTTTTGCCTATATCTGAGGCTAAGGTGCGAATATAGGTTCCTTTTGAACATTTGACAGTGAATTTAACGTGCGGCAAGTTTATTTCATCAATCTCAATTGATTCTATGTTGATTTCTTTTGCTTCACGTTCAACTTCAATTCCTTGTCGCGCAAGTTTGTAAAGGCGTTTACCGCCTTGTTTTTTAGCGGAAAACATAGGCGGAACTTGTTCTTGTGCGCCTAGAAACGAAGCGATAACTTCTCTAACTTGTTCCTCGGTGATTTGCGAGTAATCATTCTCGGCGATAATTTTGCCATCCATATCCTGTGAATCGGTTTCAGTTCCGAGCAGGACATCTGATTGATAAATTTTATCTTCGCCGCTGAATTTCTGGCTTAATTTAGTAAATTTTCCGAGCATCAACACCAGTAAACCACTGGCGGCTGGATCAAGTGTGCCGCAATGCCCGACTTTAGGGATATTGAAACGGCTTCTGACCATATTAACAACGTCAAAGCTGGTCCATTCTTTTGGTTTATCTACCAGCAGGACAGCATCTGTTTCAAATGGAGGTAAACGATGTTTTTTAGGATTATACCGCATTGAAAACTCCTTCGGCATGGGTAATTAAGATTTTTTCGGCACTTGCTAGATTCGAGCTTTTAATTAATCCGCCGGCAGCCATTTCATGGCCTCCGCCGTTGAGCTTGCGGGCGATGCTTCCAACAGAATATTTTGGATTTTTGGAACGCAATGATATTTTGTATCCCATATCGTGTTTTTGCATGATGACGACGATTTCAGCTCCGTGAATAGCCCTGAGAGACTCAATTAGTCCTTCAGTATTCCGCATGTTGACATCATACTTTTCGACTAATTCAGGTGGAACATAAAACCATGCCAGTTTACCAAGGCATGCTTTCCTGAGATGTTTAGAGACCAGTTCCGCTTGAAATTTGAGTTGGGATATTGGAATAGAAAAGAACATTTCATTGATAATATGATGATAATCAGCACCCAATTCCAAAAGTTCAGCCGCGTGGCGCATTACTTTCGGGGAGGTGTTGTCAAAACGGAATCCGCCTGTATCCATAACCATTCCCAGCATCAATAAGCTGGCAATTTCCTCTGATATTTTGCCTTTGCTATCAGCTTTGAAAATCATAAACATGATCTCAGCAGCGGCAGCGGCCTTGGGCATAACGAGATTCCATTGCGCATAATTTATATTGTCAGGATGATGATCAATATTCAGCGAGGGCAGGGGGATGTTTTTAAAGTTCAGATCAGACATCGCGGCGCGTTTCGGCATCGGGGTGTCGAGATATATTATAAAGTCATAGTTTGCCCAGTCCAGTCCTGTTGCGTAAGTAAGGCAACCGCCTGGTGTAAAATTAGTATATTTTTCAGGGACTTGTTCAGGCAGGAGAAGTTGAACATTTTTTTCCGCTAGCCTAAGGTATTGCAAAAGTGCGAAACTTGAGCCTAATGCGTCACCATCCGGGTTTTCGTGAGTTACGATCAGAAAATTATTATACTTGTGGAGTAATTCCGCAGCTTTTTCTGGATTTATTTTATTGTTCTCCATCGTCGTCAATATCTCCTAATAACTCAAACACCTTGTCGCCTGCAGCCAAACGTTCATCCAGTTCAAATCTCAATACCGGAGTATATTTCAGGGTAACGACCTGTGAGATGTCATGTTGGATATTAACGCGTTTTTTTCTTAAAACCTTTAGAACTTCTTTTTTGTCGTTTTCATCTCCGCCGAAGACAGAGATAAAAACCAGAGCTTTGCGCAGGTCGTTAGTAGTTTTAACTTCAGTAACTGAGACCAGAATAGAGTTTGATGGCGCGATGTTTTTCAGGTTGATTAGATTACCTAATTCGCGTTTTAAAAGCTCATTTACTCTGACGATTCTATTGCTTCCGAGCATATCAAAATTCCAATATTTAGAGTTCTGCTTTACGCAATTCGATTTCGAAGAATTTAACAGTGTCGCCTTCTTCAAAATCCATGAAGTTGTCAAGTTTGATTCCGCATTCAAGACCGGCTTTTACTTCTTTGACTGCATCTTGGAAACGACGCAGTGAGGTAACTTCACCATTGTAGATAAGATCTTTGTTGCGGTATACACGAGCTTTGGAACCAACTTTAACGGAGCCTTGTTCAACCATGCAACCGATGACATTGATGCCTTTTTTGACTTCAAAGATTTGCAGGATTTTAGCTTCACCAGTATCATTTTCGCGTTTGTCCGGCTCAAGGCGTCCAGTCAAGGCCACGGTAATATCTTCAAGCAGTTCATAAATGATACTGTAGAGGCGGATTTCAACGCCTTCTTTTTTCGCTAAGTCATTAACTCCTGGATTAACTTTCACATGGAAACCAACAACAATCGCGCTGGATGCCGCGGCAAGTACAATATCATTTTCAGTAATCGCACCGACGGTATTCATAATAACATCAACGTCAATTTTTTCAGAAGGCAGTTTGTTCAATGAATCTTGAATTGCTTCACCAGAACCGCGAACATCTGATTTTATGATAAGCTGGAGAGCTTTTTTATTGTCAGTATTAATCTTGCTGAACAAATCTTCGACAGAAGCAA
>Ga0307988_1001585_pt1 | contig 12573 bp, 9 predicted proteins | sample EllFjometagen183_FD_203166 | JGI IMG/M metagenome (GOLD analysis project Ga0307988, IMG submission 203166) | Marine microbial communities from Ellis Fjord, Antarctic Ocean - #183 | ecosystem: Environmental > Aquatic > Marine > Unclassified | place: Southern Ocean | collected 2014-10-08 | reverse complement strand
CGGAGAGATTTGGACAAATTTCCACAGAAGAGATAATTCTATATGGGGTACTTGTCACGATGTAGTAGTTGATAGAGATAATAATGTTTGGTTTGCGAGAGTGAGTAATATTACTCTTTATTCAAACGGTGAATGGTCGTCGATAAATCAACTAGTAGGTGATTTTCTATTTATCGATCACGCGAACAATATATGGTCAGGTTATCATAATAATAGGGTTAAATATGATAATAATGAATGGATAGTTTACCAGGATGCTAACCAGGCGAATTATTGTTGCGGTATTGTTGATCATGATGATGTACATTTTTGGGGAAGTAGTAGATATGGATTGAGTGTATTTGATGATGAAAAAGTAACATCATACTCTCAAATTGATGCATATTCATTTGCTGTCGATAATTATAATGTTGTTTGGATAGGCGCAGAAAATGGATTGTGGAAACATGAAAATGGAGTATTCAGTCTTGCAATAGATATTGTGTACACAGGTTCCTATTACGGTGAAATTTTCGACATTGAAATCGACACTGATGGTTCGGTTTGGTTGGTAATTGAAATTTTGAATGAGGATAATATTGAGAGAAGCGTCCTCATCAAATACACCCCCGACCGTACAACAACTTCTGTCCAGACCGAACAACCGGAAACCCTCTCAATCATCGAGAGTTACCCTAATCCCTTTAATGCGCAGACCACACTGGCGTTTGAGCTGCCATCAGAGAGTATGACGACACTGGCGGTCTATGACATCACAGGCCGGAAAGTGCGGGAACTGTTGAGCGGCGATATGCGGGCCGGACGACACAGTGTGCTGTGGGACGGAACTGACGGGGATGGTGTGAGTGTGGGATCGGGGTTGTACTTCTCGCAGCTGAGTGCGGGGAGTGGGGTTGCGACGGGGCGGATGCTGTTTGTGAAATAGATGCAAAGTTCAACGTTAAAGGTTCAAGATTGGAAGAAAAAAGAGAAGCTCAGAGACGCAAAGACGCGGAGAGAAAAATCCCCCCTGTCCTGTCGGACATCCCCCCTTCGCAAGGGGGGGATTATCCCTGCCTTAGAAACTTTTAACGTTGACACCAGCACCGTAGCAAATGATAGCGCAGCATCATTTAGCGGCCGAGCAGTGCTACACCTCAGACCATTAAGTGTCCACTGACACCTACGGCAATTGTATACCCATCTCTTTCAAACGTATATCACGCGCAGCCCTGTCCTCAACAGGGATAGGCGGCACATTCACCGAAGGCAGCCAACCCTTAAGCTCTGATATTACAGTTGCATAGTTGTCATCACCGGCAAGATTGTTCCACTCCATTTCATCCGCATCACGGTCATACAACTCCTCAGAACCGTCCGCATAGCGGATGTAACGCCATCGCTCAGAACGAAGTGAATGGGTATTTCGTCCGAGAGAGGTCAGCGCCGGATGTTCCCTTTTGACAGTTGGATCATTCAGCTGCGGAACAAGGCTCACTCCTTCGAGCGCTTCGTTTGCTGCCAGCCCGCAGAGCTCGACCAGTGTCGGATAGATATCGATCAATCCTACCGGAGTATCGCAACGTGCACCGGGTTTCGTAACGCCGGGTGCGATCACCATCAGGACATTGTGCGTGGCCTCCTCCCAGAGGGAAAATTTCCGCCAGTGAAGCTTTTCTCCAAGGTGCCAGCCGTGATCTGACCAGAGGACAACGACAGTGTTGTCGCGTTCAGGGCTCTTGTCTAAGGAATCGATTACCCGGCCTAGGCAATCATCGGCGAATGAGATGCTTGCGAGGTAGCCCTGCACCGCTTTCCGCCACTGGCCGTAGTTGATGACATTGGCGTGGTCGCCTTGAGGACGGGCTACTTTACGCCCTGCCTCGGAAATGTCGTCCAGATCATCCTCCTTGACATTCGGGAGGGTGATAGTCTCCGCCGGATACAGGTCGAAATACTTCTGAGGTACATACCAGGGGAGGTGCGGGCGGTAAAAACCACAGGCGAGAAAGAAAGGCTTGTCGCGTTCTTTCATAAGTTCACCGCTGACCCAGTCTGCAACCTTTCGATCCCCCATTGCCTCGTTCTCAACTGGCACAGGACCCCAGTCGAAATGCGCTGTATTGGGGATGCCATTGATGGGCGCATTCTCCGCCATCGGGTCGGGTGGGCGTGTCTGCAGCATTGAGGGGAAATACTCCTGCCAGGACGGCGGATCGGGATAGGAGCCGTGATAGATCTTTCCGGCGCCCTGCGCTGTATAGCCGTGGGCCATGAAATGCTGCGGCAGAGTGACAGCGTCTTTGAGGGCTTCACTGTTGCGGAAGGGCTGCGGATTGATGTAAACACCTGATGTTGATGGCCTTATGCCAGTCATGAGCGCTGCACGTGAGGGGCCGCAGGCGGGAGCTGCACAGTGGGCGTTAGTGAAAAGTGTGCCTCGTGCGGCAAGGCGGTCGAGATTGGGTGTCTTGACATCGGGATGCCCACCGAGACAGCCGATCCAGTCGTTGAGATCATCGATTGCGATGAAGAGTACATTGGGCTTTTGGGCGGCGGGTATCACCGGCTCAGTCGATCCGCAGCCCATGGCGAGGGTGGCTGCACCGAGAGCGGCGCTACGTATGAATGTTCGTCGTGAATGTGTGCTGTCTGGCATGGTTGATTCCTTTATAATGAAAGTAACAATATTCTTTTTTCTGGCAATATCTACTGAATCATGTTAGACTACATTAGCCTATAAGTCAATAACTAATATACATATCAATTCTCAGGAAACGAGCCCTCTATGTCAAGAATACCTTTCATTGACCTGAAAAACGAACTCGCCCGAATTTTGCTCACACGCGGATTTTCAGCTGAGAAGGCTGAACTCGCAGCGAAAATTTGCGCCGAATCGAGCCGTGACGGTGTCTATTCCCACGGCGCAAACCGTTTCCCTATGTATGTTGATTACATCGACCGTGGTATAATCGTTGTAGATGCCGTGCCTTCGCTTGTTAGCGCCAGCGGGGCGATTGAACGCTGGGACGGTAATCTCGGCCCCGGCAATCTCAACGCCTGGGCGATGATGGAGCGTACGATGGAACTTGCCCGCGAAAATGGTATGGGTTGCGTTGCGCTTCGGAACACCAATCACTGGCAGCGCGGCGGAACTTACGGATGGCAGGCGGCTGAGGCTGGATGTCTCGCCATGTGCTGGACCAATACCATGCCGCTAATGCCCCCCTGGGGTGGGAGCGACCGTCGTGTCGGCAACAATCCCTTTGTCATGGCGGTGCCGCGAAACGATGGGCATATTGTCCTCGATATGGCCATGTCACAGTTCTCGTTCGGACGTATGCACTCACACCGGTTAGCCGGGGAAAAGCTTCCGTTGCCGGGTGGTTACGATGCCGCCGGCAATCTCAGCGACGATCCAGAGGCAATTCTTAATGGCGGGCGTGTGCTGCCCATTGGTTACTGGAAAGGCTCGGGCTTTTCGCTGATGCTTGATCTTTTCGCGGCTGCGCTGTCGGACGGTTCCCCGACTGCAAGTTTCGATGGCAGGACAGACGAGTATGGCATTTCCCAGTTCTTCATGGCCTTTGACACGAAATCACTCGCAATGGAAAACTCAGTCGCCACAATCACTGCGGAAACGCTTGACTATATTCATGCGGCCGCTCCTGTGGAGGATGGCGGTGAAATACGTTATCCCGGCGAACGTACACAGGAAACGAGGCAGGAGAATCTGAAAAACGGGGTGCCCGTGGATGAAGGGATATGGAAAAAAATTAGTAAACTGTAAATTGAAACAGTGATTTTGTTTGACTTTCGGTATTGAAAGAGTATAATAAAGAAAATAAACCTTCCAGAACGGTGTTTCTATGAAAACACGTAATGAATTGTTCCAGACACTCAGGGCGGAAAAAGCAACCCTCAGAGAGAGGTTTCATGTTGTGAAACTAGGTGTTTTCGGCTCGTTTGCAAGGAATGATTTCACAAATGACAGCGATCTTGACTTGCTTGTCGATTTTGAAGAAAATACGTCTAATCTGTTTGAACTTAAAATAGAGTTGAGGCGTTATTTGTTTGAATTAACAGGTCTTAAAGTAGATGTTGCTCGTGAGAAATATCTCAAGCCGTACGTAAGAAACAGAATCCTTGCCGAGGCTGAATATGTTGAGTAAAGACGTTACAAATTTGCTGGGAATCATTGAAGCTATTGAAAAAATAGAAACTTACTGCGCCCCGTTTTCCAGTTTCGACAGTTTCTTCAAAAATCAACTTCATTTTGATGCAGTTCTAATGAATTTTGTCATCATCGGTGAAATGGTTGAGCGTTTGTCCGAATCATTAAAGGCGGAATATTGCTCTGTAGATTGGGCAAAAGTGAAAAGTTTTAGAAATATAATCGCTCATGATTATTTTGGTGTCGATGCTGAAGAAGTCTGGCAAATAATACAAACGAACATCCCTACCTTCAAATCCGCAGTAAACAAACTTCTTGATGAAAATAGTTGATTTATTCCCACACCACATACAAAGAACCACTCATTTATTGTGAGGCTTTGAATGAAAAATATGGCTCATATTATTGGCTTTTTAATTCTTGTACAACTACTTCTTGTGACGCCCTCTTTCTCCCAGTCACTTCGTTATGACAGCAGCGATCATGGCGAACCCGCAGGCAAAGCTCCCATCGTCCAGCCCTGGGCGGCAGTTCCGCTAGAGCAGGTCTATGGTGGTAACTGGGTGGTAACTGGCGACCTTGACCGTGATGGCGTCATAGAAATTGTCAGCGCCAAAAACCATAACGAGAATGATGTTCACTTTACAAGCTCGGTTGCGGTGCAGGATATCAACGGTAAACTACTGTGGCGATGGGGTAATCCCACTATCGGCAGGCGTGTATGGCATCATGATGTGGCCTGTCAGATATATGATTGGGATGGCGACAGTTGGCCCGAAATCGTTGTCGCTACAAAAGCTGCAATTGTCGAACTTGACGGCAGAACCGGACATGAACGTCGCCGGATCGCTATCCCGGAAGATGCCACCGATTGCATTGTCTTCTGCAATGTGTCCGGCAATCCACGTGCCACGGATATAATGGTAAAGGACCGTTATCACAACATATATGTCTACAATTACAGCGGCGAACTTCTCTGGACAGTAAACGATCCCGGCGGCTATCGCACCTGCCATCAACCCAGGCCCTATGATCTCGACGGCGACGGGCGTGACGAAATTTTCGCGGGATACTCCATGCTTAACCATGACGGCTCTCTGCGCTGGACAATCTCATCAGAGAAGGCCGAAATTAAGAATGGCCATAATGATGGTGTCAGGCTTGTCAAAAAAGGAGAAACTCCTGCTGACTGGCGTTTTCTCCTCACATACTGTGGCGCTAACGGCCTTGCATATGTCGATGGTAACGGCGCAACGATCTGGGAGCAGACAGGTTTCCATTATGAGTCGCTCAATGTCGGCCGTGTCTTTCCTGATGTTGACGGCCCGCAGTTCCTTGTTGATGTCGATCATGTCCCGAAAGGTGAGAGCCCGGTGATAGTTTTCGACGAAAATGGAAATCGCCTCTCGCGACTCACCTCTGATTACTGCCGTCACCACAAACTTCTCGACTGGAGCGGAAATGGCCTTGATGAGATCATTCTCGCCAATGCTAGAGGTGTTTTCGACAAGAATGGAGAACGTATCGCAACGCTTGCAACAGACAGCCCCGGCGAGGCCATGCAAATGGGTGATATGACGGGTGACGGTGTCCCTGATGTCGGTATTGTAACGCCGACGGCTTTCTTTGTATTCGAAAACAAAGGCGGTGTAAAAGTTGACGGTGAGGTCAAACTTGGAAGCATTGTGAACTATACCTTATATTGAGAATGATGAATTATACACTTTGCTTTATCTTGTTTTTAATGAGACTATTGTGACTGATCTGACAGCCGTTATTTTACAGAAGTTGTATATGTCTGCATGATTGATTTGTCCCCATTCTGCACTATATTAAGGACATATATAACCTTTATATATAGTTAACAATAAGATACAATGGACAATATTAAATCAGTGTAAACTGCTAGCGTTGATGACTTCAACGCTCAGATCATGGGCTCATCGTTTATAAATAATCATCCTAAATACAATTGCAGTAACAACTTCGGATCGCCTTCAAAACGGCTCTCCTGTCTTTTTTAGAAAGTGGCGGGCTGAAGAAAAAGCTCTAGCAGGGAGTCACGGTATGTCCGAAAATCAGGCAAAACCATTTACAAAGGGTTACTCATGAAACGCATAATCATAATCAGCCTCCTTTTGATGTCATCATTGTTATCACTCGATATCGCCATAGCCGAAACACCTGCACCTATCAGGGAACGTATCGAATGGTGTAATGTCTGGATTACCAACGCGGATCAGGACGATCTCCCTCGTGTGCTTTTTGTCGGCGACTCGATCACCCAGGGTTATTTTGGCCCTACTGAAAAGCTTATCGCAGACAAGGCCAACTGTGCCAGAATTACCTCCTCACGATCAGTATGCGACCCCATATATTTCGACGAGCTGTCGCTTATACTCAAGCAGTATGATTTCGAGGTCATCCATGTGAACAACGGCCTTCACGGCTGGGGTTACACCGAGGAGCAGTATCGGGCGGGCCTTGAAAAACTCCTGATAATGCTGATTACTAGTGCCCCTGATACAAAACTTATATGGGCTGCATCAACACCTGTCAAAGCTCATTCAGGAATGAGCGCCAATGCTCACAGAGTTGCCCTCCGTAACAGGATCGCGACGGAGCTTGTCGCTACAAAGGGAATTCCTGTCAATGACCTCTATTCGCTTGTAGAAGATCATGACGAATACTTTCGTGATGATGGTGTTCATTTTAATGAGGACGGCAGAAATGCCCAGGCGGAGCAGGTGGCGGGGGTTGTTTTGAAGGTGATGGGGGAATAGGAGAAATCCCCCTTTGGCTGCGCCATTTCCCCCTTAGTAAGGGGGAATATATCCCCGTCAATATTTTTATCATTCTTTTATCCGGTTATCCCGTTAGGTCAGCTTTAAATTGTTTCTCCCCCTCTATCCTCTGGAGAGAGGGGGCCGGGGGGTGAGTAGTGACAACTGATGAACACTCACCCCTGTCACTTCGTGACATCCCCTCTCTCTCACGAGAAAGAGGGGAAAAATCAACGGATTGGCATTTCATTAAAACATTGCTGATCTAACGGGATAACCGGATTCTTTTATCAGATGTATCATCTTTTATCAGCGGTTCAGACAGATTAATTATCTCTATTTAAAATAAGTTTACGATGAAGAACGTTATAGTGGTCTCGATTTTTCTTTCTACTGTCATAGATTATTTTTTCCATTTCTCGTGATGCCTCAATTTCATCCTGCAAGACTCGGGCAAATATTAGCATTTCTTTTTCGCTTGGCTCATATTCGCGAAATGAGGCCATGAAATCAAAATTTTGCCCGTGTCGATATAGCCTGCCAGGTAAAGAGGATTCCTTTCTGTTGCCTAAGATAATGCCATATCTCAGATAAGGATGAACCGATTTGTGATTTATAGCTTTATGACTATATGTGATAGCATCATGTGTTGAAACCGAGTCAACTTTAGCTTCTATTATTACTCTTGGCTTCCAATTCTCATTTCCGTCGCTTTCGATAATTGCTAAATCCGTTTGAAACTCTATACTTTTTGATACAGGTGTTTCGCCATATGACAGGATTTCATGGCCGTATGGAAGTCTCAGTGCTATTTTTATATCTAACTTGGAGGCGTGACCAATAGCACCCATTAATATTCTTTTTTTCATCAGTTCAACCCATGCTTGCTCATTCATGAATAAATATCTCCTAATAAAGATGCTGTTATTAATGTATTAAACGCTCACCCAAATAATCGTTCTTTCCAGCCTTTTGCGCCACATGCAGCAGCCAGCGACATTGCTGCAATCGCTGCAGTTTCGGAGCGCAGAGTCAGCCCGCCAAGCGATACTGATTTTGCCCCTGCGGTAGCGAGAACATCATACTCCTCGTCAGTCAAATCTCCCTCAGGCCCTATGACAATTGTGAGATCGTGCTCGTCCGAGAGCGATTTCAGGGCTTTCTCCATATCCTGCTCGGCATGGGTCGATGCAACGATAACTTCACCATTTACATGGGAATAGAGGTCCAGCAAAGGGATCGGTTCTGCAATTTCGGGAAGGAATGACCTGCCGGACTGTTTCGCGGCGGCATGGGTGATTTTTTCAAGACGGGCGACTTTCAACCTGTCGGGGCGGACATTTGTATTGGCGCTGATGAGCGGGAGGATACGGCGGACCCCGAGTTCTGTGCATTTTTCGGCTGCCAGCTCAAAATTCGCAGGTTTGATGAGCGCGAGAGCAAGGCTTATGTGGGTGTCAAGCTCGCCAATGCCGCTTACGTCTTTTGTTATTTCAGCGTGGAGTATTTCAGCATCGATATCTGTGATACGGGCTTCGACACGTTTCCCGACACCGTCCGTAACGGCGATAATTTCACCGGGACGTACACGGCATGAGCGTGTGGCGTGAAAATATTCGTCGCCGGAGAGGGTTACTGTGTTTTCCGAGAACGACTCTGTGGGAGCATAAAAATTCTGCATGGTATTTTTCGTGTATGTGGGTTGTAGGATGCTTTGTATTATATTTATACCAAGAAAACAGGCAGAGAGAAAGAAAATTTTTGACAGGATAACAGGATTTCACAAATAGTTGAAAATTAACAGCAGAGACGCAGTATACTTCAGGTAAAGGATCAAAAGCCATACGTTTTTGGCGTTGACACCAAGAGCGCAGGACAGGATAGCGAAGCCTCCATGTCCGTATAAACGGCAAATTATTCTCAGACTAAAAAGCGGCGATTGCCGCTTTACCGAAAGGGGTACGGGGAAAACCGTTAAATTACGGTTTCCCCCGCCAAGCCTTAAATTAATACTTTTACCGTTCCAGTTCTTCCCCTACTTCAATTTTCGCTCATTGTTCTCTTCAAGGATCTCCCGGATAGTATTGTCAGGATCGACTATCACTCTGAGATTACCCGTGTCGGTAATATTGCGGAAGGTGAGCTCTGCACGTTTCGCGACAAAGTCTGTCGGCGCATCAAGCGTGGCAATAGACTGCTCTGCAAGGGTTTTATCACCGCTGACAAGTCTGACAGCGACATTGTTTGCCGCGCTGTTTCCGAGGTTGTGAACCGTGACTGTTACACTGCTTCCATCGCGTTTCACATCCCAGGGATCGATTGTAAGATCAGCGAGCGCTGCCGGACGGTCGTGTGCTTTGGTCTGCTCGACAGTGATTACTACTGGCGTTTTCGGAGGAATTGGGAGCGAGATGGTGTCGAAAAGTCTCAACGCCTGTTCGCTCTGCCAGATGACTTTGCCGGCGTTTCCGTTGCCCTGTGGATCGGCGTGGATGGTGATTTTGTAGAGGCCATCGTTGATACGACAGAGACGCATTCCAAGGTCGCGTTTGCGATTGTCGAAAGAATAGGCCGCCACTTTGATTGACGTGTCGTCAGCATTCATAATGACTCGGGCGACATCAGGCCCGCCGCCGAATGGCCACATAACTGACAGCTTGAGATGAGCATCCCAGCGAGCGCCGCGAACGCCGCCAAGCATATATTTGTACATGTTCGGAGCACCGCCGCGTCTGCCAACCTGCCCGCGCGGCATGAAATCATCGCGATGGACATTTGATTCGGTCATGCGGTAATAGTAGAAGTCGTCGAGTATTGTCGTCGAAAGACGGAATTCATCGGCGAGATCGTTAAGTGATGGTGAGCTGTATGCTTCTTCAGGGCCTTCCTCGTTCCAGTACCAGCGGAAAACATTCACTGATGACATGAAGGCGAGTCCCTCAGCATAATTGATCGGTGTTTCATCGGGTTTGTCTAAACGCCAGGCTGATTCCATCTCGCGTTCGGCGGGATATGCCTGTCCGAGATTGTTCACGACGGTGTTGTAACGCTCACTTATAAAGTCGCCGGTGTGCATACGGTCGATGGGATAAATGCGGCAGTACCCGTCCTTGAAAAGCCCGGTTGCCTCAAATTTAGTATGAACCGTGTCGATGATCGCTTTGGCGTTCATGTTGCCGTCGAGCGGGAGGTCCGCCTGATGGAAACTCATGAAGAGTGTATCGTCGTTCCAGCCGCCGCCCATCTGGCCGTCGGGATTCTGACGTTTCACCCACCAGTCGGCAAGGGAGTGACGTTTGATATTATAATCATGCATGTAGAGCGCCCAGTCAGGGGCTTCAAGCGGATTGTCGAGCGTGACAAGCTGCGGAATGAAGCTCTCTGTTGGATGACCGTCATCATAATCCGGCCCGCTCATAAGTTCGAAGAAATTCGCGATGAAATGATCCGGCAACACACGTTTCACCGCCTGTGCAGGCAGATAAACATCGAAGGGGCCGCCGTAGCAGTAGGGCTTATCAAGATCGACTTCGCGGCCGGTGAACTGCCACGGTAGAAATTCATATTGCTTGGAATATTGCGCCTTGGCTGAGATCATTTCCTTGTCGGCCCAGGCGTCAGCAGTGATATAGGATGCCACCGTTTCAAGCGTCAGCTCAGCAGGGTTATTCCTGTCGCCGATACGGACCTGGCAATCGCCGGAGGTTCCGAGGTCGATCCATAAACGGTCGCCGCCAGTGAGAACGAGGTCATGGAAATCGATGACTAGTTCCAGCATCTTATAGTCCTTGTCGAATCCATCCAGCTTGACAGCGAACTGGTTCCAGAGTCTGGACGGTACCGCTGCATCGTGGACACGGACAAAGAGCGCTTCCTCTTTACGGGCGGTTTTTACCGGGATGGAAAGTTTGACTTTCGTAACACCAGTGTCGCCGAAAATAGGTTCGGTCATAATATTGAGTCGCTGGAACGCGCCGATGGAGACTGATTTGCGGCCGCTCCCCTTGCTCATGGGTGAGGCAAGCGCCACCTGACGTTCATCACGTGCTGTCAGTGCATGCACCGCGAAATCATAGCGATCTTCGAAATTCGGGTCTGCAAGCCAGATCGTTCGTGGTTCGCCTGCAACAGTCTTCGCACCCTCAGAGGTGTAGTAGAGCCCGACATTATGGATACGTTTTTCACCGGAGACAGGCAGTCTGTAAACGTCACCCTCATAATCGTCGGGTGCGCCGTAACGCTCGGTGAACGGTATCCGGAATGTCGCGCCCTCCTGGGCGGGGATCTGCGCACCGTGGAAGAATTGCTTTCCTGCGGGAACCTCAAACAGAGTAGCAACTTCACTCATGCAGGATGGCCCTGACTGGACCTTCACATTCGTAAGGTTGCCGGTAACAGTAACATAGTTGACTTTTGATGTTGCTTTTGTCGGCAAATCAACCTTCTCTGCATGGAAGTCAGCATCACCCGGTATAATGGTAAAGAAGGCATACTCATGAGGCCAGGCCATTTCGTTGCGGCCGTCAATCACATACCAGCCGGGAACATTTCCGTCGCTGGCATTAGTCGGATAGACCTCTTTAATGGTCATTCCCTGTCCAGCCTGAACAGTGGGGAGTTTGTCGATTTTGTCAGCGCCACTGATGGCGTCGATCATGGCAACATCAGCGCTTTTTCGTTTGTAAAGCGCGCCATTGCTTTTTGGCGGCGTATTGGACTTCATGAGTTTGCTGATTTCAGATTTTGAAAGCGGCCTGTCCATGAGATAGAGCTCATCATAGGCAACACCCGGTGTCGGGAGATGAAATAGTCCCGGCAGCAAAGTTTCAAACCAGGCGTCGCTACCCATTGAGGAGGCGATTTTCTCGCCATTCAGCCAGAGCTCCATGCCCTTCGCCCAGTCCCAGTTAAGGACGACGTGATTCCATGTGTCGGCGTTCCAGACAGCGTCTGACTCGATTTCATGGCGCTCATAACGTGCATCACGTAAATATGCCGTCAGCTTGTCGTCTTCATTAATAAGAATTCCGAGGAGGTCGCGCTCTTTCCTGCCGAATGCGATTGTGGTCTGCTCAAAAAGCGGCCCGGAATAGGCTGGCTTGCCTTTTGCCCAGAGAGAAACTGCGCCGAGACGGGGGTTCAATCGGCCGCTTCCCCATATAAATGGCTCGTTATAACCCATTGTATTGTTGGGATTTGTATTGAACATGACCGCTGTAATGAGATCGAGGTCGATGCCGCTCATGTTGTGCTGATCGGGAGGCGCAGGCACAAAGCTCATGCGAACAGCCTTGCCGAATTTTCCCTGGGGGAAATCGAATTTACGTTCTTCGATGGTTTTTTTACCCGATTGCTGGATAAAATCCTCATTGATGAAATCCTGGTTATCGAATGACATGTGGTAGGAGACCACCGATTTCCGCAGCTGGCCCGCGTTGGCAGCTGTCAACATTGAGAGGCTGATAGTGAGAATCAGCGCCAGAAAGAAGAGTTTTTTCATGTTTGGCTCCTGTATAATGTTGGATTTTTTGAGTTCGAAAAAAACACTTAACACACCATAATATAATAAAACTTTGGGAAGGATAAAATAACTTTGGGGGGGGAGGGGTGTTATTTATAATCAATCTCTTCAGGGCT
>Ga0307988_1001584_pt1 | contig 12576 bp, 7 predicted proteins | sample EllFjometagen183_FD_203166 | JGI IMG/M metagenome (GOLD analysis project Ga0307988, IMG submission 203166) | Marine microbial communities from Ellis Fjord, Antarctic Ocean - #183 | ecosystem: Environmental > Aquatic > Marine > Unclassified | place: Southern Ocean | collected 2014-10-08 | reverse complement strand
CTGGAGATAACCCAGCATAACCTATTGTTGCATCATCCGCTGCATCCATAATTAAAGGATATTTGTTTGGATCAGAAGTAATTTTGCTAATTCCTTCCTGTGCTATGCCTGACTCTTTTGCAGATAATCTCATGTAATATCGAAGCGCCAAAGAATTTGCAAATTTTCTCCATTTTGTAGCATCTCCGTTATACAACACATCTTGCGATGGAGATATATTGGAATAAGAGTCGTTGCTACCTGATAAAAGCGTATTTGCTTCCTCAAGGTCTGCAAGAATACCAGTATAAATATCTTTTTGAGGATCAAATACAGGTTTGAAGAATTCAGCTCCGTCTTCTGCTTGTAATGCTTCGTTATATGGAGCATCGCCCCACAAATCGGCAATCATACCAAAAGTATATGCTTTCATAACCAAAGCAACGCCTTGATGAAAAACAAATTCTCCTTCAATTGCCTTTTTATAGTACTCATCGTTATTTCTTAGAATTCCATAGTAGCTTGCCCAATTATGACCTTGATTGTCCCAATCGTAATCGTTATGGCCGCCAGACCATCCATCTTTTTGGGTATGTTGCATTACGCCTGCTATGTCACCAAATCCTATGCCCAGAACCGATTGTCCAACTGAAGTAATTACTGTTGGCATTAATAAGTTAAGGTCAGCATTTTCAGGGTCAACACCATTTGGATTAATATTTAATTCATCCAGATCTTTACACGATATAACCAAAGTGAATACTAAAGTTAATGCGATTATAAAGCTATTTTTAATTTTATTCATGATCTTAAATGTTTAGTTTCTTAAAAAGTAAAGCCTACTTTAAATCCAACAGGAACAACCCATGGGTTTGCATTATATCTTTCAACACCTTGAGAGAAGCGGCCACTTCCTTCTGCCTGGTAAGCTCTTTCCGGATCAATACCTAAATCTGCATCTTTTGTCCACAACATGATGTTACGACTGTAAACGGAGAAATTAACATCGCTCATACCAATTGATTGAGCTATGTTACTAGGTAATTTGTAGCTTATTGAAATTTCTCTCAACTTAATATAGTCCGCATCGAATAAGTTTGCCTCACCTAAATCCCAAGGATAACTTACAACATAAGGTAAGAATACTGTTCCTTCACCTCCAAGATTCTCTTGTTCCAGAATAAAGTTCCCATTGTCGTCATAATATCCCATAACACCAGGAGCAAATGCGGCATCGTGGACTGTAACTCCACTGAAACTTTCCGGGAAACCACCATAATCAGGAGTTGGACCTCCAACAGGTTTAACATCGTCGGATAATAACAATTCATCTTCGTTGGCAACCACCCAGTCGCGAAGTGCCTGACTCGGTTCACCACCCAGTGCACCCGGGTGTACCAAGTTGTCGAGCCACGTTTGTGTAATTACCGATTCAGAGAGGTAGCGGTAGGTTTGTGAAATGTACTGACCTCCATATCTCCAGTCGAATGTCATATTTAAAGAAAAATTCTTATACGAAAGCGACGTTTGTAATCCTGCAATAAAATCAGGATTATAATTTCCAACTTTTGTATATTCTTCTTCACCTTCCCATTCCGCATCCAAGCCACTTCCAAGAATAGGATATCCGTGGTAAGGGGAACTTTCATCTTCAACCCGCCTTATTTTTCTGGCATATAAATTACCGACTAAACCATCTCGACCTAATTCCTCGTTTTCAACATAACCGATATTTTTTACTTTAGCTTCACTCCAAAACTGAATAAATTCAACCTCATCAGTAAGTTCTAATATTTTTGTTTCGTTTTTGGTGAAATTCACATTTATATCCCAATTCCAGTTGGCATTACTTACAGGAGTTCCTCCAATTAAAAATTCCCACCCGGTACTTTGTAATAATCCTGCATTAATTTTAACACCGCTAAATCCGGTGGAGGCTGCAAGCGGAACACCTAAAATTTGATTTCTATTATCAACGGTATAATATGTTCCTTCAAAATGTAAGCGGTTTCCAAACATCTTAATATCTGTACCAACTTCAAACGAAGTTGATTCTTCGGGTAATAGGCTTGGACTTAATAAACCGCTGGCTTTTGCTAATCTAATTGCATCTCCCCATTGTCCGGCATCGCCGTATGTTGCAAATAATTGATACGGAGAGGTATCGTTTCCAACTTGGGCCCAACCTCCTCTTAATTTAAACATATCAAATTTATCTCCGATATTAAATATTTGGTCAACCATTACACTCATAGATGCTGATGGGTAAAAGTACGAGCGGTTAGCCGCCGGTAATGTACTCGACCAATCGTTTCTTGCGGTTAAATCAAGATAAACCATTTCCTTCCAACCAAAATTGGCAATCGCATAAACACTATTAATTGCTTTTTCGCTTCTGTAATTGCTATAGTTTAAAGCTCCGGAACTTATATTTTGAATTGTAAATACATTAGGAACAATCAATCCGGAACCCGATTTAGATGAGTTACTTATACTTGAAGCTTTTGAATACAGAATATTTCCACCAGCCGATGCTGTTAATGTAAAACTATCCCAATCATTTTTATAAGTCCCCAGTACATCCATGTTTCGTTCGAGCCCGTTGCTATTTTCAATACCATAAGCTCCATTGTTAGGTTCTTTTGTATAACCAGGCGCTATTTTCGATTCGCGTACTTCATCTGTTTTATTCATGGTAAAACGTCCCATGATATTAAAAGTTGATGAGACCTCCCAATTTGCAACCAGGTTACCATAAACTCTGTATCTATTAAAGCTGTTGTTAATATCGTTGGCTAAAAAATAAGGATTTTCATGGTTTCCGGAAACTCTTGTTATATCATTTCCAGTTCCGTAATCCTGTAATTTTAGAATATCGATATTTGCCGGTGTAGAATAGGCCCATTGCAATGGATTTGCACCACGGTTTGATGCAGGTCTGTTATCTGCCCACGAATTGCTAAAATTAATATCTGTACTTACTGTTAAATTATCTCGAACTTTAGATGAAGCGGATAATGACAAACTGTTTTTAGATAAATCAGAATTTGGTACTAATCCGCTATGAATCATGTTGGTTACCCCAAGACGATAGTTTGAAACTTCATTGCTACTCGAAATGGATGCACCATTTGTAGTTGTGTAAGCAAAGTCGTTAATAAAATTATTTATGTTGTTTGGGTATGAAACAACTTCAGTAGGAACTGCTACGCCATTTGCATCGAGAGGAGCATCCCATTGAACTGCCCAATATCCTTGATCAGTTTCAGGTCCGGCACCAGTTCCGTCTCCTGCACTAATCGGAGGTAAGATTCCGCCTCCCACGTCTTCCGGCCTAAAGGAGAAAAATCCGGTGGAGAATTGAGACTGTACATTAAGAAAGCGAGCGGGTATATCAAAAACTGTATTGGATGTAATCGATACTTTCATCCCATCTTTGCCTGCTGCTTTTTTTGTTGTAATTAGAACTACTCCATTACCGGCACGAGTTCCATATAAAGCTGCCGCACTTGGGCCTTTCAAGATGGTTACATTTTCTATACTCTCTGGATCTAAATCTGCTATTGCATTACCATAATCCACTCTGTTGTCGCTACCAAAACCGCCAACATTGTTTACGGTATTCGACATTGGAACACCATCAACAACAAAAAGTGGTTGGTTATCTGTTGTCATCGATGAGGCACCACGAATAACCATACTTACAGTAGAACCTGTTCCTCCGGTTGAACTAATAGTCACCCCCGAAACTTTACCAGCCATCGAATTCAATACATTTTCCTGAGCAACTCTTGTTAATTCTTCACCACCAACTTTTCCCACCGAGAAACCAAGTGATTTTTCTGCTCTTTTTATACCCAGGGCTGTAACAACTACTTCTTCCAATGCTTCGATGCTTTCTTCCATTACAACATCAATTGTATTTCGCCCTTGAACCGCAATTTCCTGAGTTCCAAATCCTATAAATGAAAATACCAAAACAGCATCATTTTCAGGAACCTCAATGCTGTATTTTCCCTCGAAAGTTGTAACTGTACCAATTGTTGTACCTTTTACAATTATACTTAAACCGGGAAGTGCAGTGCCATCGGATGAAGATGTAACTATTCCGGAAACTTTATTTGATTGCTGAGCTTGTGATTCTATATCAGATGTTGATTCCGCAAAAACGGCTCCACACGAACCCAAAAATACAACTGCTGATATCAAAAAGATAGATAAATAGCCGGCTATATTTTTTAATGAATATATATATTTCATATCTGTTATTTTGAATTAGTTTTATTAAACAACCTCGAATGTTAGCACCATTGCATGAGTATTCATAGGCAGATGGTCTGGTGAAGCTGCCATAAACATTATCAGTTGCATAGAGTTATCCTTAATTTCAATCACTATTACTTTTCTTTGAAAATCAAGAAAGCCAATAAACTCTGTACCCGAAAAATCGAGCGTAGTTACATTCGGATAAGTTAGTACACCTCCAGGACCATAAACTGAAGGAACGGCAAAATCTTCACTTTCAGTGTAAGTAAATGTTGCTCCGTTTTCGGGAGTATAAAGTCCGGTACAAAGGCCAAAATCTGCACCTCCGGCATTAACAATACCTGCACCGCCTGTCATAACAAATTGGTAAACCAGACCACTAAATGCAGCGTTGTCTTCCTTTGTGTCATGTCCGTAACCTCCATCAAAATGAAATGTAAATTCATCGTTATAAACTTCTCCCATGCCTAAGTATAAATCGAATGCTCCCTGAGGAAGTGATTCAACTTCTGAAAAGTCAGCATCTGAATTAGCGAATCTATCGCTTGGAGAGTGATTTGCAGAAAGTTTCCAGGTTTTACCAGCTGTGGCTGTTGGCCCGCCGGTAAGTAAAACGTAAGGAGTTAATGCAACTGCCAAATTTACTTCAGTAACTACTGAATTACCGTTGGCATCTGTTGCCGTTAAAGTGGCCAGATAATAGCCGCCATTCTCGTAAACATATACCGGGTTTTGTTCGGTACTTGTGTTGCCATCGCCGAAATCCCAAAGCCAAGTTGTTGCGCTATGAGTTAAAGCTGTAAATGCCACCTGTTTGTTGTCGATACTGTGGAAAATATCGGCTGAAAGTGGGAACGTAGGTCTAATCTCTTCTTCTGTGCACGACGATACAATAAATATTGTCAGCAAAAAAAAGAGTACACCACGAGAAATAGATTTGTTTTTCATAAGCTAGATTTTAGTTATAGTATTTCACATGTAGGTATTTTAAATTGAAGTTTCAAGTCTTTTTTACATAAAAAAATTTAAAATATTCTTTGTAGCAGTATTTATATAGGCAATTAATAAAATTTAAATAATATTAAATTAAAGTTTCTTAGCCTAAACCAATATTATTTTCCCCCAATGAATGTTTTGCTATGTAAATATAGGTTAAAAAAGTATATTTTTTTAAAAAAATATTATATTTAAATCGGTTTAGCAATTGAAAAATATATTTAAATGAAGTATTTGTTTTGTATTATATTTCTTGTAACAACTTTCTTAATGTCGCTTGGGCAAAATGAAATATTAAAGGTTGGAGCAGCAAAAAAAGTAATAACTCCACAACCATTATTACCTGTTTCTGGTGGCGTTGGATCTCCAAATGCGGTTACCATAAAAAAAGGAGATTTATTTGTGCGGGCTATGGTTTTAGAAAAAGGTGAAACAAAAATTGCAATTGTTAGCATCGATAACTTAGGTTGGCCGGCAGTTCTTGGAAATAAGTCGCGTGAGCTAATAAAAGGAATTCGTCCTGAAAATATATTAATAGGTGTAACACATACACACAGCGCACCCGATGCCTACGCTTTTCCTGATGAGAACGGCAACATTGGAGCCGATTTGGATTATCTCGATTGGTGTGTGGTACAAGTTGCCAACGCTGTAAATGAAGCGATTGAAAATCTGGAGCCTGCCAATTTAAAAATTGCTGTTGAAAAGGCTGAAGGAAAAATTGCCTATAACTATTATGCGCCGGAACTTTACGACAAGCGTTGTGGCGTTATTCAGGCAGTAAATAAAAATGGAAATCCGATTGTAACTTTGGTAAATTATGCCACACATCCCGAAATTATTGGTTCTGATCGAGGAATTCTAAGCCCGGATATGTGTGGTCCCTTATACGATAAAATTGAAAGTGAAACGGGTGGTATCGCACTTTTTTTGAACAGTGCACAAGGAGGAATGGTAACTGCAGATAACCGATTGGAAAATGGTAAAGAGGCCAGCGATTGGGAAGAATGTGTTCGCAACGGAGAATTATTGGCTAACGAGGCACTTCGGATTGTAAATACTGCACCGATTCAGGAAAATCCAGAACTATTTTGTACAAATAAAATTGTTGAATTTCCGGTTGAATCGGAATTGATGCGAGCCATTTTAAAAAGCTCGCCTTTAATGCAAGGTAATTTCGAGAAAAATTCTGTTTCTACGGTTGTAAATCTATTAAATATTGGAACTGCCCAGATTTTAACAATACCCGGAGAAGCTTTGCCAAATATCGGATTTTACCTCAAGCGAAAAATGCCTACAGAACATCCGTTTTTATTTGGCTTAACCAACGATGCCTTTGGATACATGCTTACAAAAGTAGATTTTAATAGTTTCGAACGTTACGATTATATAACCCGAACAAGTCTCGGAGAAATGACAGGTGAGATTTTTATTGATGAAGCGCTTGAACTGATTAAAAAATCACCGATTCCAAATAAAAAATAATAAAATTACTTTTTACTAATATCAAAAAATAAATAAGCAGAAAGAAAGTTATATCTGCATTCGAAATTTAAATTGTTAACTGAATAATAAAAAAAAATGAAAAAGAAACTCTTAGTGTTTATCTTAATACCTGTTCTGGTGTTTATGATATCTTGTTCCAATAGTAAAAATAAAATTGAAAAACTGGTACCAGTAACTCCGGAAACTGCGCTACAAAGTTACCTGAATAATGGCGATGAAACTTTTAAATGGGAGCTGAAAGAGAAATTTGAGTACGGTGAATTAACTGCATTCGATATTCTTCTGACATCTCAAAACTGGCGCGAGCACACCTGGACTCACCAACTAACCCTGTTTGTGCCTGAAAAGGTTCTGCACGATGGTGCACTGCTTTTTATAACTGGCGGAAGTGTAAAAGATGGTTTGCCAAATTGGGAATCGAAAGATAATGATGAAGCAAAATTATTTGCCCAGCTTGCTCAAAAAAATAATGCAGTGGTTGCTATAATCAGGCAAACTCCAAATCAACCTTTATACGACGATTTGGTTGAAGATCAGTTGATTTCTTTTACGCTGCACAATTTCAAGGAAGACAAAGATTATACCTGGCCGCTTCTTTTTCCCATGGTAAAAACCGCAGTGAGAGCAATGGATGTTGTCCAGGCTTTTTCTAAAGTAAATTTAGAAACTGAAATTTCTCGATTTACATTATCCGGAGCTTCAAAACGCGGTTGGACGACCTGGCTAACAGGTGCAAACGATCCACGGGTTGAAGCCATTGGGCCGATGGTAATTGATGTATTAAATATGCCGGTGAGTTTGGATTATCAGGTTGAAGCATGGAATGAATACAGTATCCAGATTGAAGATTATACTAAATTGGAAATTCCGCAAACGGTAAATTCACCGGAGGGTGCTGCAATTACTCAAATGATTGATCCTTATTCATATCGCGAAAAGCTAACTATTCCTAAATTAATTTTTATTGGCACTAACGATGAATACTGGCCTGTTGATGCAATTAAAAATTATATAAACGACATTCCGGGCGAGAATTATATTCATTATGTACCAAATGCAGGACACGATTTAGGTGGTGGAGCACAGGCTGTGAGAGCGTTAAGTGCTTTTTGGGGACGGACGCTTGAAAAACAGGAATATCCAAAATTTTCATACGAGATTACTTCAGATGAAAATTCAGCAACATTAACAGTTCAATCAAATTCTGATGAACTATTGAATGTATTTCTTTGGATTGCTGATTCGGAAGATCGCGATTTTAGGGATGAGGAATTCACGCGAATTACAATTGACAAGAACAGACAATTGAACGGTGAAGTTGAATTTCCCGAAAAAGGGTATAAAGCATTTTACATTGATATGGAATATGCGGATCCCAAAGGCGGAAAATATACCAAAAGTACTAGAATGTATGTGGTTGACAACGGAAAGATATTATAGTTGATTCTATTAAAAGGACATGTATTTCAAAACTGTTTTCTATTTTATTGTACTTATTTTTTTAATCTCTTGCGGGAATAGTAAATTATTGCCTGTTTCCAGTTTCTATGAATACGATAAACAATTGCCACTTCAGGATTCACTTAAACTTTTAAAAGATTCAGCCGGATACAAGCTTTTCTATGTTACCTTCAATAGTATTCACAATAAAAAAGTAACCGGATTGCTTACCGTTCCAACAGAGAATACTAAACCTGTTCCGGTAGTAATTCTATTACATGGGAAAGGTGACAGAAAAACGGTTGATTATATTGAGTACGGCAATAAAATACTTTTTGAGAGTGGTTATGCAGTTCTTCGAATTGATGTAAGTAATCATGGCGACCGCATTGAAAATGATTACGATTTTGATTTTAAAGGAGAAACTCGTTACTGGACCAGAGATATTATAAGTCAAACCGTATTCGACCTCCGTCGCGCTGTAGATTTTATCTCAACCAGAAAAGAGCTCGATCCCAAAAAAATTGGATTTCTTGGGATCAGCCTCGGTGGTATAACCGGAACTATTTTTTGTAGTGTTGAAAAACGTGTTCAAGTTCCGGTAATTGTGTTGGCTGGCGGACAAATGAATCTGATGTTTGGAAAGCAGGCACTTTCGTCAGATACAAAAAATTACCTGAGTATAATTGAACCCATAAATTTTGTTGAAAAAATAGCTCCACGACCATTGTTGATGATTAATGCAGAGAATGATGATATAATTCCTCCGCTAATGAGTAAGTTATTGTACAAAAAGGCAAACCAGCCCAAGCAAATTATTTGGTATTCAAGCAAACATCACGACATTCCAATTGACTCGGTTTATTCGGATGGAATTGATTGGTTCAATACTTATTTGAAATGATTGTGATTTAGTATTCCATTTCTAATATTCTTGTTTTTGTCAGGAAATAACAAAAAACAATTTTCAACTTACAAATAAATCACAAGTTGCTATAAATTAAAATTTTACACCGTGGCTTCAGCCCGGTGATTTAAATATAACAGGAAAATCAGGCTTTAACCATTAATACTTCCGAAAGAAAAGTGCAAGGAGATTGAGCAGAATTAACGACTAAAGCCTCGTCTTGTTGTAATTTATTTTCGCTAAGCTAAAGCATGGCGTAAAATTAAATACGTTGACGCCGAATATGGTATAGTTTGAATTTGATTATTTGAGAAATTGGATTCTATTTGCTATTTGTGTTTTGAAATTTGTCTTTTCCAGTTTACCTGGGTTAGCCTATTACAATTTTACCCCTGTTAACGAATTACAAATGGTGTAATTTAATTCCATAATGTAATCGCCCATACTGGGACCATACCAACTCATAAGCGATGTTTCGTAGCTGTCGAAATAGTAATATTTAGTTGGAACAACGTAGCCTAAATATTGCCCATTAAAACTTGTAATCATGGAATTATATCCTGCATTTTTAAGTGAATTACTAAGTTCGAGTGCAAATTCTCCACTAAGTTCGCAGGGCTGAGTTATCCATATCAAATCATTTATTTTTATAGCCTGAATGTAGGTTTGATCGATTTTAGGTAAAAGCATTTCTCCCACTTTATGCGACAATCGTCTGTTTTTTGTGAGACGGATTAATTGTAATTTGGGTATTTGAATTTCAGTAGTCAGATTTGAAAATGTTATTTCTGTTTCTAATTTCGTATAATCAATGTTTTGTAGAACGCTGTCAGCCAACGATTCTCCAATAATCTGTGCTTTTTCGAAACGAGATCCTTCGCCCGAGTTTGTGTGACTTCCTACCGAACCCGCATAAAACAGTGCCAGGTCAACACCTTCAGCTTCTATTTTTCGCTGAAAATATCCCGGATAATCGCCACTAAATTCTGTATTCCACGAACCGAGAACAGTTGCGTGTGCTGAAAAAGAGCCAATAACTGCACGTTTGCCATCTATTTGTTCGATAGATACAAACGAAAATATATCGTTTAATCGTCCGGTTTCAGTCATTCTGTTACGAATGAATTCCGGAGCATGAAAATTAGCCGAACCAACTTTTGCCAAACGAATGTCGGAAACCGCATTTAGTATAGCTTTTGTAAATTTAGCAGCAAGCCACGAAACTATTTCCGTCTGGTATTTTCCAGCCGATTTTTCGCCAATTAAACCGGGCGACCACGACCCCACACTTGAATGGGTGTGTGTAGCACCAAAGTATATTTGGTCGCGTGTAAGTCCACTGGGTTTCAGTAAATTCGTTACCTTTTCTACTACTTCGGGAGGCATAAGAAGCATATCTGAACTTACCATAACAACAAGCTTGTTGTTTATTTTCATTGCCACAGCTTTAACAAAAACAGAATCGTGAGCTCCAATTGCAGACTCTCCGCTATCGCTAAATCCTGCCATTGGAACTGCTTTGAAAACTCCATTTTTTGGATCTTCTTTTCCGAAGCTTATTTCCGGAGTAATATTTACTTTTCCAAACCCTGCCTTAAAATCCCCTTTTGTTTCATTGGTTTCACTAAGAACCGTATTTAAATCTTTTATTGTGCTTGAATAATATTCAGTTTCAAAATATGGAGTTTTATCAACCTTGCTAATTGAAAAGACTAGTATTAAAGCAACAATTAACAGAAGTGCCGAAAAAGTGTAAAGCGACCATTTCAATAATTTTCTCATAATAAAAGTTACATGAATAATTAAGTATATTTGAAAATTCTGATTTTAATTTTTATTCATTTTTTCGTAACGTTTCATAATGTCTTTCCAGTCGGTAAAAACTATTCCTTCGTTTTTGAAAAAAGAAATCAAATCTTCATCGGCAAACATTTTGGCTTCCCAAACACGTTGTTGCCACGAACCGGTAATCGACTTGAGAAAATCGGAATAAACCGATGGATGAAAAATAATTTCAGTAATTCCTGGTTGTAAGGATTTTGTAAGTAGTTTAAAATTTGCAACTTTTTCTTCGTAAGTTTTTGCATTGGGAGCGCTTGTAAAAAAATCGACTTTAGGTAGTTTATATTGGTTCATCAACTCAATTACTTCATCGGTAATGGGGTAGCCCTGCTCGCGAAAAACAGCAACAACATCAGGATTAGAAAGATCGATTGCATTTGCCGGAATATTATATTCTTGTGCTACTTTTAAAAAGGCCTTTACATAACTTGGATGCCCATAAAGTGTTCCCATGTGCGTGTCGATATGACTGGGACGGTAACCAAGTGCAATAACTTTATCGATTTGTGCCCTGATTTCAATTTCAACTTCTTCAGCCGATGCATGAGCAACCACGTCTGGAACTTCGTGCCAAAGCATTCCATCGGGGTCAATCAATCCGGGAATTTTTGCCGGGTCGGCAACAGGTCCCCATCGGTAATTCTTCCATTCGCTGGTGTGAGTGAGATGCACCCCAACATCTTTTGTAGGATTCATTTTTGTCCATTCAATAAATGCCTCTGCATTTACACACGGAACCATTACCGCAGCCGATTGTATGTAATTATTTTCCAAATAAAATTCAGTAGCTATATTTGCTTCTTCACACATTCCTGCATCATCGGCATGAAGAATAATTACTCTTTTTCCTTCAGGGAATCCAAGTTTTTCAGCCCAGGTTTTTTCTTTACTTTCATTCGATGAATTTGAATTGTTTTTGGAATAAGCGGACATGGTTAATAGGAGAAATGAAATTAATACTATGCTTTTCATTAGATGTTTTAATACAATTTTTTTCATGATATCTTTTTTATTTTCAAATATAAATAACTTTTATGCTAATCAAGAGTTGAACTTTGATTATTGTACTTTCTTGTTTCGCACTGGAAGTGCAGTTTATTTCAGCCCAATGGCAACGCCTTGGAATGAAATGTTGTGTTCAAGTATTCGCCTTGAAAAGGCAAATTAAATTAAATTGTCCTTTCAGGACGCATATTTCTAACTTATGCAAGACCCAAAGCGTTGCATTGGGCTGAATTAAATTAGGCTTTCAGCCTGAAAAATTGTTTATATTAATCCTTGATTCACCTAACTTATTTTTGTTACTTCAAAATTGAATAATGTCCTGTTTTATACTCATTAGTTTCAATAATGAGTTTATTCAATTTTGTGTAATAATAATCTTTTTCCGATTCAATTAACTGCACTTCATCCAACAAAACTTTATTTGGTTTTTCTGTTAAGTGAACACGTAGAATATGAGGTTTCTTTGTTCCCTCAAATGATATTTCAATTCTGTCTGAAGTTTCTTCAACTCTTACAAAAGTGTTTTTTTTACTACTATCATGATAAATTTTGAAACTATTTTTATTATTTGGATATATGAGCAAAGTGAGATAATCAGTTGAGTTTTTGTCTCCAAAAGCCGTGTAATTTCTTTT
>Ga0307988_1001582_pt1 | contig 12583 bp, 12 predicted proteins | sample EllFjometagen183_FD_203166 | JGI IMG/M metagenome (GOLD analysis project Ga0307988, IMG submission 203166) | Marine microbial communities from Ellis Fjord, Antarctic Ocean - #183 | ecosystem: Environmental > Aquatic > Marine > Unclassified | place: Southern Ocean | collected 2014-10-08 | reverse complement strand
GCCAAAAATAAGGGTCAGAACTGTATTTGTTCAGCCAGGTAATGGCTGCCAAATGCAAACAATTCCATTGAAACAGCTTGTGCAAAGTAAGATCTTCTCACCCGATCAAATAAGTGGCTGTTCCCGTTGCAATCCTGACTTTTTTGCCGTTAAAAAGATCTATTTTTGAAACCATAATACGGGAACCGGCCCGGATGATTAGACAAAATGCTGAAGGAAGAAGGAAAAATCAATGATGCTATTATTGAAAATATGCTTTCATGGTACCATAGTGGTTTCCATGTCTATATCGGTGACAGGATAACTCCTTCAGACAAAACAAGCCTTGGCAACCTGGCCCGCTACATTATTCGGGCCTGTTTTGAGCGCTAAAGCTTCAGTTCGTGCCCCAAGAACGAATGATCTATGTCCCGGCTGAAGAATCAACGGACGGTATTGCCAAAGTCGTTTACGCGTGACCTTCAGGTTATACATCGAAAGACCGAAAGTCACGAAAAGTTTTCACTGCCCTTGACTGGCTGGCCAGGCTGGTGACACATATTCCCGGCCGATATGAACAGACTGTCAGGTACTACGGCCATTATTCCGACAAATCCCGAGGTATGAGAAAAAAGGCCGGTATGGAGGATACCATTCCCGCTGTTATGCCAGGTGAAATGTCCTCTAAGGAATCCTGCCAGAATTGGGCCCGCCTTATTCAGAAAATTTATGAAGTTGATCCCCTCATATACCCAAAGTGCCAGGGGCCCATGAGAATCATAAGCTTTATCGAAGAACTTAACGTTGTCGGAAAAATATTACGCCATCTTGATCTTTGGGATATTCGTAACCATGACCCTCCGAATAAAGTTTCAGACTATATCCTTGAATTGGTCTGCGCGTGACCTTTAGGTTATAATGAAACAGACTTTCGAATTCCGGTATTCGATGATTGGTATTGATTTTTTGTAAATTGGCTTGAAGGATCACCGGTGAACTATGCTCAAAATCAGCTCAATTTTGAGATTTTCCCGTATTTTTATAGTCTGCTTTAATAGTTCCAAAGATTTTCTATCCTGCAATTTCAATATTAATATTTCCCTTTTTCTATCACCGCTCCCCAGCCGGACACCAGCACAACATGTTGTGCCGGTGTCTGACTGGGGTCATATTTCAGATTTTTAATAGTTTTTCAAAATACCTTTACAGGTAAAAAAATTGTTGATACTGAATTTTTGAACAAGATTTTTTATTAATCTGGTCGCATATTATTCAAATTTTTATGGTATACGATTTACTATCAATAAATTAAAAAATGTGCGGACAACCGAATAATTATTTGTTAGCGGGCAAGGAATCATTACATGGTAGGTGAAAAAGACCTCAATAAGCTAATAACGTCGCTGTCACCACATTTGCTGAATGGTGATTTTATATTTTGCACAATTCAAGATGCAAAGTATGGGGACTTTGCGGAATTATTACCTATGGCTTCCTTCCGTGAGGATGAGGGCTTAACATTATTGGTAACAAAAGAAAATGCTGATAAAGCAGGCTTAAACTATGAATCCATATTTAAATGCATCACTCTCACAGTTCACTCCAGTCTTGAAGCAGTTGGATTAACAGCAGCAATTTCAAGCAAATTAGCAGAGAGCGGTATTAGCGCAAATGTGATTGCAGCTTATTACCATGATCATATTTTTGTGCAGGCTGAAAAAGCAGATGCTGCATTGTCAGCGCTTAACGAGTTTAGCCGCTAACCATTTTCTGCACCTGATCGGTGTTACACTGCGCTATACACACCGTCAGGTGAGAAATACGTTCTCGGCGGCTGCGCCGCCGAGAACGCGGTGCTGACTTCGCCCAAAATCAATTATCTTATGGATGCCTGACATAGGGCATCAAGAGTATCAATGATATCAATTCAAATCTTGATAAATTTTTGAATATAAAACAGGTCATATTGAGGGGGCCTTCGGGAATTTACAGCATAACCAAAAAAATGACATCTTGTGTTTTAAAAAATTTTCATTCTCCAGTGATGCGGACATGTGGTATAAGATAAAAAAATCTGGCGCCTGGTTTGCTGGTCACCCTGTCCAGTCAATGGGGACGATTTAAAGAAAGGAACATAAACATAATGCCAATGCAAGATAAGCTTGAAGATATGGACCGGATCACATCCAAAGCACAATTATCAGAACTTTGTGAAATTATCGATAAAAAAGAGCAGACCATCCATGCGCTTTTGCCTGAAAAAAACCTTAAAAAAAGGTTGCTGGCGGAATATACAGCCTCAAAGGATGCTGCCCTGCCTTTACACGGCATGCTTGTGGGCGTAAAGGACATCATAAGGGTGAATGGCTTTCCCACAAAAGCCGGTTCCAAACTGCCTTCTTCTGTTTTTGAGGGCAGGCAGGCGTCTTTGATAGACAGGCTCAAAAAAGCCGGGGCAATGGTTCTTGGCAAAACGGTTTCCACGGAGTTTGCTTATTTTGAACCCGGTCCCACCCGAAATCCCGTGAACCCGGAATATACGCCAGGCGGATCAAGCAGTGGCTCTGCTGCTGCCGTGGCTGCAGGATACTGCCAGGTGGCACTGGGATCACAAACCATTGGATCCATTATTCGGCCGGCATCCTTTTGCGGCATATTGGGGTTTAAACCCAGTTTTGGCAGGATACCTCTGGATGGGGTCATTCCTTTCAGTGCGGCTGCGGATCATGTGGGTATTTTTTCCCGGGATATTCAAACTTTGATTCAGGTATGTGAGATTTTATGCGACAACTGGATCGCCGACAGCCTTAAGGAAAAAAAACCTGTAATAGGTGTCCCCCATGAAAAATATCTTCAACAGGCCGATAAAATTGTGCTTACAGCCTTTGAATCACAGATAAAAAAATACATTAAAACAGGCTTTTCAATCAAACCTATCCATATCCTGAATGATATTGACCACATAAATGCCCGGCATAAAAAAATGGTTGCCTACGAATTTGCAAGGGTGCACGAACACTGGTATTCAGACTATGGCCATCTGTACAGCCTTCATTCAAAAGAACTCATTAAACAAGGTCTTAGCGTTTCAGACAAGGACTATAAGACGGCATATAAAGGAAGGACGGCTTTCAGAGATGAGGTTTTAACGGCAATGGATGTGAACCAAATTGACATGATCGCATCCCCTTCAACCGTAACACCCCCAACTTTGGGCATAAAAAGTACGGGAAGCCCGATTATGAACCTGCCATGGACCTATGCGGGATTGCCCACATTAACCATCCCTTCCGGATTTACAGAGGCTGGCTTGCCCCTGGGAACACAATTGACGGGGAAATATAATAAAGATGAGGAATTACTTGTTTTTGCGGATGAAATAATTAAAACAGCAGAACAGGGATAAAGGGTTTCAGGCACAGGCCAAACACCCTTGCACGGGGTTGTGGAAATCAGGGTTAAATCCTGATAAAAATATATCCGCCTTCAGCATATCCAAAACTGCGGAACATAACATTATAATTGTATGACAATCCCTTATAAAAAGTATCAAAAGGAACTTGATAGGGATACGCCTGGGACGTATCAACGTCAAGGAGAGTCACCCTGCCTGATACGGGATCAAACCCGCCCACGGGCGAGATGTGGGGGATGTGCAGATCCGGCAAAAAAATCGCGAATCTGATCAAACACCTTGGTATAGGTGGTAGGATTGCTCCTGGGTGTCCGACCAATGGGTTTCTGGTCAATATTGATGGCTTTATTCAAATTCGAGAGTCCCAAAATTTTTCCATACCGGCCCACGGCCACTAATAAAAGCAAAGGGGTATTTTCGCCGTGATATGTTTCAAATTATTTTCACATGCATTAACGATGGTGATCCATTTGTTTCCCCGGGTTTCAGGGTTTTTCTTTTACGGGAATTTTTATCTGCTCTTTACCCGTTAAAAACTTACCCGTGATGGAAACGGGATTTTCTTTAATCTGGTCCGGCGTACCCTGGTCCACGATCTGTCCGCCAAGGTGGGCTGCTTCCAAGGAATCCGTCAGCCGGATTTCAAATAATTTATCTTTTTTAACCCTTAAGCGGTCCACCACCACGTCGATGTGATGCTTCTTGTTTTTGGCCAGGATTTGAATATTTTCAACACCTTGTACCACCCCATCCACCCTGACCCTGGAATAGCCTTTTTTTTCAACTCCTCAAGTCTTTCTCTGTGCTTGCCCTTCCTGTTTTCCACGACGGGGGAAGGATAAGAATTTTTGAATTTTCCGGCAATGACAAAACCTGGAACACCATGCTCTGGGCATGACCCCGGCCTACTTTTTTCCCGCATTTATAGCAATACTGGGTTCCCAGTCGGGCAAACAATACCCGTAAGTAGTCATAAATTTCCGTTATACTCTAGTGATTCTGTTTCTTGTAATCCCCTGATCCACTCCTGTGCCATTTCACCCAAGAGACTCATGCGCCAGGAACCCCTGATTGGTAAAATTATTGATACCCGCACCCATAAAACAATTCCTTTCAATACCTTGATAGACGAAATTTCAGATCATGACGTAATTTATCTGTCTGAAAAACATGACAACCCCGTGCACCAAGCCATTCAGCACAGAATCATCAAAACGATGATTGAAAAGGGGAGAAACAGATGCGCAGAAAGCTGGGAAGGGATTCCCAGTCAGACACCATGTGGGGGTATTATTATGATCTGCTCAAACTTGCCAGGGACAACGGCTTACTTATTTCCGCCCTGGGCCCTGATCTTTCCCAGACAAATATCGGAATAACTGAAATAGCCCAAAATCCTTCCAGTTTAGAAGATTCTCTGCACCCCCTTGACGTACAGGGATATGAACCAGTACCCTCATCAGGCTGGCACTGGTTTACCCAGCGGGTATCCTATGGGGACCCCTGTGAAGAATTTAAAAAGTCTTTTCCAAAAATGAAAAAAAAATAAACCCGTGCCCTGAGGATATTACAAAACCTCGGCATAATTGGGGAAAATGAACACTTTATCCGATCAGATAGGTGGCTGTTCCCGTTGCAATCCTGACTTTTTTGTCGTTAAAAAGATCTATTTTTGAAACCACAATACGGGAGCCGGCCCGGATGATTCGACTCTTGCATTGAAAAGAGATTCCTTTTCCAGGCCTGAGATAATCCACCCGCATGTCAATGGTGGCAGAACCGGTAAGTTTTTCCTCAATAACTTCAAGGGAAGCACCCTCATTTAATTTTACACAGGAAATGAGTGCGCTCAAGCCTCCGGTAAGATCAATAACCGATGCGATCACTCCACCGTGAAGAATACCTGCTGCTGAATTTCCGATCAAATCCGGTGCCATGTCAAAATTTACCACAGCATCACCTGAATCATAGTCTAAAAGATCAATACCAATGCCCAGAACTTTGTTAAAGGGCAGAAGCTCAAGATAGTATTCTCTGATTTTTTCTAAAATCTGTTCACGCACCATAATTCCTTTTACCTTGTTTCTTTTGCATATCCTATTATTTTCTCTGGAGCACCCCAAGGGTTTTTGTCATTTCAAGCATTGTATACTCCCCTGTTGTCATGGCTTTTTCATAAACCTGTCTGGGTGCCTGCCCTCCTTTCGCTGGATCCAGGAAAATATCATGGATCACCAGAAAACCCTTCTTTAAAAGATGGGGAGACCAGGTCAAAAAATCAGTATAAGCAGCCTCAAAGGAATGACCCCCGTCAATAAACACCATGGACAAGGGAGTTTGCCACATTTTTCCAACAATAATTGATTGGGAAACAATGGGAATTATTGTATCTTCAAGATTGGTTTTTCTGAGGGCTTCTCGGAATAAAGGAAAAGTATTTACCTGACCTGTCTGTTCATCAAACAATTCCGCATCAAAATATTCTTCTCCTGGCTGCTGTTCTTCAGATCCATTATGATGGTCCAGCGAATAGAGTATACCATTATTTTTTTTACAGGCCATGCCCATGATACACGCAGACCGGCCGCAATAGCTTCCGATCTCAAGAACAGGACCTGCCGTGGAAGCCTGGAGAGCCAGCTCAAATAGCCGGATGGCTTCTTCATCATCCATAAAGCCTTTTATGGTGTTGACCAGGCTAAAATCAATCATCATAACTCTTCACAAGTATTTCCCTTGGTTTGGATCCAACCTGGGGCCCTACAATCCCTTCATGCTCCATCATCTCAATCAACCGGGCTGCCCTGTTATATCCCACGCGCAATCTTCGCTGCACATAGGAAATGGAAGCCTGCTTGGATTTTGTCACCAAAGCAACAGCTTCATCATATTTAGCATCATAGTCAGATTCATCAAACTCTTTTTCTTCATCATCTCCATCACCCAGGGTTATTGTTTCATTATATTCAGGCCGTTGCTGTTCCCGTAAAAAACCGGTTATCTTTGCAATCTCTTTTTCAGATATAAAAGCCCCCTGAATCCTCATGATTTTCCCCGTACCGGGTGGACAAAAAAGCATATCCCCGTTACCCAGAAGTTTTTCAGCTCCGCCCTGGTCAATAATAATCCTGCCATCAATCTTGGAAGATACCTGGAAAGAAATCCGGGTGGGGAAATTGGCTTTAATGGTCCCTGTGAGTACATCAGCCGAGGGACGCTGGGTGGCTATAATCAGATGGATTCCTGCAGCTCTTGCCATCTGAGCCAAACGAGTCAGGGCATATTCCACATCCTTTGAAGCCACCATCATAAGATCCCCCAGCTCATCCACAACCACCACAATATAGGGAAGAGGTTCAAGAAGACAAGCTTCCTGATCAGTATTCTCTGCAGGGCTGGGATTTTTATTTTCTTCTTTGACCATTTCATTGTATTGAAGCAGATTTCTCAACCCGCTTTTTTCCAGGAGTTCATAGCGGCGCTCCATTTCCTTGACCGCCCAGAAAAGTGCATTGGTAGCTTTTTTCATATCTGTTACCACAGGCGTTATCAAATGGGGGATATCATTATAAACGGACAATTCTATGCGTTTGGGATCAATCATAAGCAGTTTGACCTCATCTGGCGTTGCCTTGTACAAAAGACTAATGATCATGGAATTAAGTCCCACACTCTTTCCGGTTCCAGTGGCCCCGGCAATGAGCAGGTGTGGCATCTTATCCATCTGGGTTGCAATGGCTTTCCCCAGAAGATCTTTTCCCAGGGCAAGGGTCAGGAGGGACTCAGACCGAACAAACTCCTTTGAGGAGATCATCTCCCTTAAATTAACCAATTCCCTTTCTTCATTGGGAATTTCAATCCCCACCACATCCCGTCCCGGAATGGGCGCCACGATACGGATACTGATGGCACTCAGGGCCAGAGCCAGGTCATCGGACAACCCGACTATTTTGCTGAGTTTAATGCCCGGGGCAGGACGATATTCGAAAGTAGTAATAACAGGCCCCGGCAGAATTTCCACCACCTCCCCGGAAACATTGAAATCCTTTAATTTCCCTTCCAGTATCCTGGCTTTGCTCTGGAGGACCTGGGTATCGATTTGCCTCTTTACCTGAAGTTTTTCATCTAAAAATGAAAGCAAGGGTAGTTTAAATTGAGTCTTTTCCCGGATATCCACAATCAAAGGATCTGACATATATTCTGTATCATCGGTCTCAAGCTTCACAATGGTAGGTTCAAATAAATCATCCAGGGCAATACTGGTTTCCTCTTTTTTTACTGATTTTTCAGCAATTGTAATCAAGGATTTTTCAGGTTCCACAGGAGTAATATCAATCTCTTTTTCTGACGCTTTACTTTTGGCCTGATCTGGTTCGTATTGGTCTGGTTTACATTGGTCCGGTTTGATTCCATGGACCCTGACCTGCCTTTGCTTTACCTGAAACTGATTTATCTTTTGTCGGAGGTAATCAGTGAATTCCTTGAAATCATCCTGCACTATAGCCTTCAAAGAAAATATTTTCTGCCGGACAAATACAAAAAGAGCAACAAGGGAAATTCCAGTGGCAAGGATAAACCCAATGACCAGAAAAAAAATCAGAATGATGATACAACCGGTAATATTGGCATATTTCAATAAAAAAGAAGTCAGCACCCTGCCGATTACCCCGCCTGCGGAAATAGTTGTATTGGAAAAGGCATAGACATCCTTGAACAGAAAAAAAATGCTGCCTGAGCTGATCATAAGGACTATCCCTCCGGCCAGGGTCAGCAAAACAATTCTTTTGGACTGATTTTTTCTTTTGGAACTATTCTTTCCTTTAAACTTGCCATTTCCATGGGACTGACCATTACCGTAGGATTGATCTTTGAGATACCAGATGCTGAGCAGACAAAGGATAAGGGGCACCCACAAAGCGCCAAGTCCGAACAAATACACAAAAAATCCTGCCACATGGGCACCCGCAAGGCCAAACAGATTATGGACCAGATCGGGAATCGTAAAAAAATGATTCCCGACACAGGGATCTGCTGCGTTATAGGAAAATAAACTTACAGCTGTTAAAATAATGGAAAAAAATAGCAGGATGCCGTATAATTCTTTTTTCATACTTCGATAATAATTGGAACAATCATGGGTCTGCGATTAATGGTAAAGGCGAAATATTGTTTTAAAGATCTCTGGAGCTTTTTCCGAATCATGTCAACCCTGGATTCAAGCCCTGCATCAATCTCTTCGACAATTTCAAGAATAACGCATTGGGCATCATCCAGCAGATGCCCAGTGATAGAATCAAAGACAAAGCCCTTGGAAATCAACTCAGGCCCGTAAAGCACCACCCCGGTTTCCTCGTCAATGACCATGGTCACCACCACAAGTCCTCCCTCTGAAAGATCCCGGCGCTCTTTGAGAACACTTCTGCCCACATCCCCGATCCCTTTCCCGTCCACAAGTACCCGGCCGGTACGAACCTGGTCCTGGATGCCGGCACCGTCTTTATCAAAGGCAATAACATTACCATTCTCAGCCACAAAGGCATTCTCCCGTTCAACGCCCATTTTCTCAGCCAGCCTGGCATGGATAACCAGATGACGGTATTCTCCATGGATGGGAATAAAATATTTGGGTTTGGTGAGACTCAGCATGAGCTTGAGTTCTTCCTGATGGGCATGGCCCGAGGCATGAATCTGGGCAATTTTTGAATAAATAACCTCTGCACCCCGGCGGTAAAGCTTGTTAATGATACTTGCAATGGCTTTTTCATTACCCGGGATATGCTTGGAAGAAAGGATGACTGTATCCTTTTTTTTGATATTAATCTGTTTGTGAACCCCGGAAGCCATGCGAACCAGGGCCGACATTGGTTCTCCCTGACTTCCCGTGGTAATAATCACAACCTTATCATCTGCACAGGACTTGATTTCTTTGACATCCCGAATCATATGGGGAGGACACTGGATATACTCCAGTTTACTGGCAACAGATACGATTTGCTCCATGCTCCTACCGTTAAAAATCACCTTTCGATTGTTTTTGATGGCAATATCAATCACCTGCTGGATTCTAAAAACGTTGGATGCAAACAGGGCGACAATTACCCGGCCCTGGGCTGCTGTGATAATCTTATCCAAGGTCTTAGCCACTTCCTGTTCGGACACGGTATACCCTCCCACCTCTACATTGGTGGAATCCGACATCAAGGCCAGCACCCCTTCCTCTCCAAATCGGGCAAAACTTGAAAGATCTGTATTTTTCATCTTGTCGGCATTGTGGCAGATCCTGAAATCCCCTGTGTGAACCACCACCCCTTCAGGGGTTCTGATGGCAAGTCCCACGCCATCTATGGTGGAATGACTCACCCTTATGAATTCGATTTCAAAGGGCTCAATAGAAAGAGTTTCTCCAGGATTGACCAGATTCAGATCCACATGCTTGTTCAAATCAAACTCAACAAGTTTGTTTCGGACAATTCCCAGGGTAAAGGCTGTACCATATACCGGAAGCCGGATCTCTTTTAACAGGTAGGGCAAGGCCCCGATATGATCTTCATGGGCATGGGTGATAATAATTCCATGAATTTTGTCTTTGTTCTCCCTGATATAATCCATGGCCGGAATAACAATATCTATCCCCAGCATATAATCTTCCGGAAACATGAGACCTGCATCAATTATGAACATGACATCGCCGTACTCCAGCACCATCATATTCAGGCCGATTTCACCCAGACCGCCAAGGGGTATTATTTTAAGCATTGATCCAACCTTGAAATTATTTTAAATGCAAATGGATAGCTTTTCCAGGATCGCATCTGTCTGGTTTATAAGCCAGTCCCTCTGCTGCCTAGTGGCATAGCCCATGCAATCGCATTTAATATTTGTTTTAATCCTAACAAGAAGCTCACAGGACAGAGTATTTTCATCCAGCATCAGGGCAAATACGTGGGGTCCACAGGATTCATGGTCAGCCTGGACAGGAGTAAGAATATCCCGTTCAAGAGTCAGCCAGTAAATGCCATTGATGGAGGCCGGCTCCAGGTATTTGTCAAGATATTCTTTTAGCGTATGATAGTCCTTACGCCTTAGTCCGTCTATCACATATTGTTTCATACCGAATCTAAATATCATAGATCCAATTCAATATGCAAATGGTATTGATAATAATGCAGGGACTCAGCCGGCAGTACCGGACTTTTTGTACAGCGCCAGAAAATTGCCCCCTAGAACAAGGGAAAGGCCGGCAATTGCAAAAAGATTCCAGGTATATCCTTCCAGAAAAGAAGAAATGATCAGGGCCACAACCGGTACCAGCATAATGGTATAGGAAGCCTTGTTTGCCCCAAGGGAACCAATCAGGGTAAGATAACATCCAAAGGCAATGATAGACCCGAATACAGACAAAAAGACAAGAGATCCCACATAGGGAAGAGAAAATGAAAACGTGAATTCCTTACCCAGGAAAAGTGCAATCACCAGGAGAACAAGGGTTCCATATCCCATGCCAAAGGCATTGGCCTGGATAACAGGAATATTGTTTTTTGTATTCCTTGCAGAGGTTATATTACCCAAAGAGGCCAGGGCCACACTAAAAAGCCCCAGTACAATACCCAGCAGACCCTTGTCTGACAAACTAAAAGATCTTATTTCCGGCCAGAAAATCATTCCTATGCCAACAATGCCCAGCAAAGCACCTGTTACCATTTTTCTTTCAACAGGCGTTTTCAGGAAGATAAATCCATTGGCAATATTAAAAAATACGATGGAAGAAAAAAGCACTGCAACAAGGCCGGAAGTCAGATAAACCTCTGCAACATAGACCAGCCAATAATTAAGTGAAAACAAAAATATACCCAGAACCAGCATGAACAGATGTTCTCTAACGGTAAATTTCAGACTCAGTCCCCTTATGCGGCAAAAAACCATTAACAGGGCTGAAGCAAGACCAAACCGGTAAATAACAGACACCATGGGGTCCACAGATCCCAGTTGGTATTTGATGGCAATCCAGGTGGATCCCCAGACCAGGACGGTAATAATATATAGCGTTAAATTCTTCATTGCGTTTCCAATAGTAAATCATTGATTTTCAGCCGAGTATATAGTAAATAAAGGATAAAAACAGTTACAGAAGATATTAAAATCAACCATAACAGATCATGGGTCCCATGAAAACAGCAATTAATTTTCGGTATGTAGCCCTTGCAGATGAAATCCAGGAAAATATCATGGAAGGCAAATTTGCTCCAGGTGAAAAACTACCTTCCCTGAGAAAGCTCCACAACCAGCTGGGACTAAGCATATCCACTATTCATCAGGCCTATATTGAACTGGAAAAACGCGGCCGGGTGGAAGCAAGGGAGAAATCAGGATTTTATGTCAAGGCACTGGGGGAAAACCCCCTTGGAAGCCCTCCAAGGGAAAAAGAAGATTCCAGGCCCAGCCGGGTTAAAATCAATGACCTTGCTGAAACCATTCTCATTGACCTTCAATCCAAGAAAATTCTTCAATTGGGTGCGGCAATCCCCTCAAAGGATCTTATGCCCATAAAACAGCTGTCCCGAATCATGAAGTCCTTATCCGCCGAAGAACTTGGGGAGAGTATGGCCAATTATGATCTATGCGCCGGCAGCATTGAACTTCGGGAAGCTATTGCCAAGCGGATGCTGGGGTATGCCTGCATGGTAACCCCGGAGGATGTCATAACTACAAATGGATGCCTTGAAGCCGTCAGTTTCTGTCTTCGAGCCGTGGCCAGTCCCGGGGATGCCATTCTGGTGGAATCCCCAGTGTTCCATTGTTTTCTGCAACTTATAGAAGATTTGAATATGTATGTGGTGGAATTGCCCGGCTGCCCTGAAACAGGTATTGATCCTGCTGTATTTGAAGCTGTTGTCTCATCCAACAGCATCAAAGCCTGCCTGTTGAATCCAAACTTTCAAAATCCCCTTGGTTCTGTAATTTCCAGGAAAAACAAAAAAGCCATCCTGGACATTGCCAATGCCTGTGACCTGCCTATTATTGAAGATGATGTATATGGAGATCTTTATTTCGGGAAAAAAAGACCGCCCACCTTTAAAAGCATGGACACAAAAGGCCTGGTATTGTATTGTTCTTCTTTTTCAAAAACCCTGGCACCGGGGATGAGAACTGGATGGACAATTCCCGGACGTTTCAGGGAAATGGTCATCC
>Ga0307988_1001581_pt1 | contig 12584 bp, 11 predicted proteins | sample EllFjometagen183_FD_203166 | JGI IMG/M metagenome (GOLD analysis project Ga0307988, IMG submission 203166) | Marine microbial communities from Ellis Fjord, Antarctic Ocean - #183 | ecosystem: Environmental > Aquatic > Marine > Unclassified | place: Southern Ocean | collected 2014-10-08 | reverse complement strand
TAATCCTGTTCTCATATTCTAATATTTTGACATCTTTATAAATTAAACTACTTTCGGAAACTCATTAAATTTAAGATATGAACCTGCTTCTTCGTTTCGGAACCTCAATTGTTGTTTTGGCACTGGCAGCTTATTCGGTTGCAATTATTACCGAACAACGTAAAAAAATTATCAGCAAAACAGTTCTTTGGTTTTTAACGCTTGGCGTACTTCTAGATATTACAGCAACAACTTTTATGATTCTCGGATCGTCTAAAGGTGGTTTTACACTTCATGGTTTTATTGGTTATTCATCGTTGGCAGCCATGTTTATTGACGCCGTATTAATTTGGAGACAAAAATCTAAATCCGGAATTAATTCAGCCGTTCCAAAAGGACTTCATCTTTATTCTCGTTACGCTTATATTTGGTGGGTACTAGCATTTATTACCGGAGGTTTACTCGTTGCTTTACGATAGCAAAAGAAGTTATCAGAGTTCAGTATTCGGTGATCAGAAAAAATAGGAAAAAGATCAGAATCCGATAATCAAAAAAAGCTCAAAGCTGATTCTGATTGGTTCATAGTTTTTTTAATTCCCATTGAATATATTCAAAATTCAAAAAGTAATCAGTATTCTGTATCCGGATTCGAAAAAATACTCCAAACTCGTTGCTCAATGTTCGTGGTTGATTCAAATTAGTCCATAGCTCACAACTTTTTTTACATGCTGTACAATATATGACAAAAGTCATGGCTTTGTCAATTTGTTATTATTTTTGGTGAAAATCAATAAAATTATAACTCAAAACTGACAAAATGCTACAATTCACTAAAAACAATGATGCCCTTGGGGCAGTTAACCGTGGTGTACCTTGCGAATCGGGTTTGTGTACCTTATGCGATTCGGCCTGCAAAGGCAAATGTGAAACCTGGCTTTCGTGCCTCGAAGGACGCAAAATGCTTTACCCGCGAAAGTTCGGTCATTCCACATCCGGAGCCAGCCATTTTAATTCGGTTGGTATTGGATACCACGGTCTGCGCATTCAGGGCTATGCATACGGCTCGAAAGGAATGCCGGCCAACCTTACGGACGATCCGGACGATTGTATTTTTACCAATGTAAATATTGAAACTGAATTTGGAAATGAAATAAAAACCAAATGCCGCATACCGATTATGACAGGTGCATTGGGTTCTACTTTTATTGCCGCTAAATATTGGCCATCGTTTGCAGTTGGTGCTGCTTTGGCAGGATTTCCCATTGTGGTTGGCGAAAATGTTGTAGGTATCGATAAAAAATCGATTTTAAAAAACGGTCGTATTTTAGAGGCTCCGGAACTGGAACGGCGCATACAATATTTCATGCGATACTACGATGGCTATGGGGCAATTATCATCCAAATGAATGTTGAAGATACCCGCAACGGCGTGGCAGAATACCTTATTGAAAAATATGGTAACGATATTATTATTGAACTTAAATGGGGGCAAGGTGCCAAAGATATTGGTGGAGAGATTCAGGTGAAGAGCATTGAATACGCACAGTTTTTAAAAGACCGTGGTTACATTGTTGATCCGGATCCATACAACCCCGTAGTTATTAAAGGTTACGAGAACAGGGCTGTTACATCGTTTGCACGGCACAGTCGGCTGGGAGCCACCGATAAGCACACAACCGATGCTGTGCGCGAAGATTTTATGAGCAGTGTGGCCTACCTTCGTAAACTGGGATTCAAACGAATTTCGTTAAAAACAGGTGCTTACGGCATGGAAAATCTGGCAATGGCTATTCGCTACTCGGCCGATGCCAAACTTGACCTGTTAACCATCGACGGTGCCGGAGGCGGAACGGGAATGAGCCCCTGGAATATGATGCAGCACTGGGGAATCCCTTCACTGCCGCTTCATGCCAAAGCTTACGAATATTGCAAAATTCTGGAAGAACAAGGAATTAAAGTTCCTGACATTTCGTTTGCTGGTGGATTTGCCCGCGAAGATCATCTGTTCAAAGCACTTTCGCTTGGTTCGCCTTTCGCCAAGTTAGTTTGTCTGGGTCGTGCACCTATGATTGCAGGTTTTCTGGGTAGTAATATTGAAGCAACATTTAATCCTGAAAGGAAAGCAGAGCTGAACGGACACTGGGAAAATCTGCCATCAACAGTACTTGAATACGGAAAATATCCGGAAGAAATTTTTTCGGAATGGGAAACAGTAAAAAACAAAGTGGGTGCCGACGAAATGAAAAATATTCCTTTCGGAGCTATTGCCATGATGGGTTATGCCGATAAACTTGGCGGGGGACTGCAACAGTTTATGGCCGGAGCCCGAAAATTCAATTTAAAAGAATCTGATCGCAGCGACTTGGTTGCATCGAACCGCGAAACTGCCGAAGTAACAAACATCCCGTTTATGACCGATGCTCTCGATGATGAAGCAAAAACTATTTTGCGGGGATAACAACTTTCTGAACATTATATTTTAAACAGCTAAAAAATGGCATTCTTTTATGGGATGTCATTTTTTTTGCACTCATTAGCCGGAAGATTAAATTAGTTTAAGAAGATGTTTTATAAAATCAACTATTCGCCAAAAAAAGTTCGCTTTACTCCCTATGAAATAATTTTACTCTCATTATTAATATTTGAAGGTGCCAGATTGGGATAGTTTTTTTTAAATAATGATTAAGCCAATTTTCGTTTTGTGACTTTGTAAAATCTTGGTAAAAAAAACAAACCAAAGAGAACACAAAGAAGACTAAGAGTTTCACCGATATTTTTATTGATTTTTGTAACTTTATCCAATAGTATTCAACTTAACCAAAAAAAAATGAAAATCAGGAAATCAGCTTTCACAAAAATTATCCCCCTATTTTTAGTTGTCCTACTTATTGGTTGTTCAACACCAAAATACGATGTGTATAACAGTTTAATGGAACATGCTAATTCGGTAAAAGTAATCAACACGCACGAGCACCAGCGAACTCCGTCCGAACTTGAATATTCAAAATTTAATTTCTGGACTGTGCTGCATAAATCTTATTTGCGGGCAGATGTAGTTTCTGCAGGCGCCAAATTTTTTAGTATTGAAACTGTAAACAATAGCTCGCTCGACGAGATGTGGGAATTATATGGCGAATACCTCAACTACACAGCAAATTCAAGCTACTATCAGCATTTTATTGAAGGCATAAAAAAATGCTACGAATACGATGAACCCGTTTTCACAAAAGAAGGAATTGAATTGCTTTCGAAACAAATAGCAGATAAATACGCCGATTACGAAACTTGGTTCGACAATTGTTTTCAGGAGGCAAATTTTGAAACAATGTTTCTCGATCAGTACTGGGCTCCCCATAATTTTGATATCAACAGAAAACATTTTTCTCTGATTTTTCAGGTGAATAAACTGGTTTACGATATCGCTGGAGCAAAGCAGGTTTACAACGATGAAAATGGGGATTTTGTCGAATATAAAAAAACCTTCAGAGTCGAATCCATAAACACATTAAATGATTATCTGAATTTTGCCGATTTTATGTTACAATCGGCCATTAAAAAAGGAGCTGTTGGATTGAAAAACTCGATGGCTTATGGAAGATCAATTGATTATGAAAATGTTCCGCTTGAAAAAGCAATTGTACTTTTCGAGAAATCGCAGCAATTAAATGCTGATGAAGAAAAAGCATTGCAAGATTTTATGTTTCACTGGTTTCTCGAAAAAGCTGCAAAATTCAATCTCCCGGTTCAGATTCACACCGGATACCTCGCAGGAAACGGAAACCAACTAGACAATGGAAAACCCATTAAACTCAACAATATTTTCCTCCAGCATCCTAAAATAAAATTCGATTTGTTTCATGGTGGATTTCCCTGGACTGGTGAATTTGTGGCACTGGGAAAAATGTTCTCAAATGTTTATCTCAATCTGGTTTGGCTGCCACAAATTTCAAAAGAAAGGGCACTGGTCACTTTCGACGAAATGCTGGATTGTGTGCCTTACAACAAAATTCTCTGGGGTGGCGATTGCCATTTTATTGAAGAAACAGTTGGTTCGCTGGAATTTGGGAAACTGGTTGTTTGCGAAGTATTAGCCAAACGTGTAAATGCCGGTCAAATGGATGAAGCAACTGCAAAAAAAATAATCACAGGAATATTCAGAAAAAATGCGGTTGAACTTTTTAGGCTGGAACAAAGGATTAGTTTGAATTAATTTTATTGATGTACTTTCTTTGTGAAGAATATTTAGCACCAACTTCACCAGCAAACTTATGAAAGTAAAAATCTTTCGTGGATTTATAAAATTTCTGAAATTGTTACTGTTTTCAGTATTTTCAGCGATTATTATATATTTTGTTTTTGCTGTTTTGTTTTCCTTTTTAAGAACAATTCCTCCCGAACAAAATTGCAATCCGACAAAGGAAATATTTATCACTTCAAATGGTGTGCATCTCGATATTGTATTGCCAGTTGAAAACGTACCAACCGAATTCCTGAAGAAATTAGACATATTAAAGGGAACAAAGTATATTTCGTATGGCTGGGGCGACCAGGAGTTTTATGTTATTAACACAGCGGTAATATAATTAGACTTTATGGCAAATAATTTGTATATTTGTTTATGGAAAAGATGGACTTTAGAACAGTTGATAGTAACACTAGAACTACAATACGAAAAAGAGCACTTCAACAAATCCAACAAGGGGTTAAGAAGAAAATAGTGGCATTGAATTATGGAGTAAATGTCAATACAATAACAAGTTGGGTAAAGAAATATAATTCGAAGGGTAGTAAAGGTTTGGTTGATAATAAAAGAGGAGTTAAATCCGAAGAAAAAAAACTGCTAAGTAGCGGGCAGGAGAAGGATGTACAGAAGATGATACTGGATACTATGCCCGATCAGTTAAAGCTCCCTTATTCGTTATGGACACGCAAAGCTGTGATGGAATTAATAGAAAGAGAATTAGGAATAAAGATGGCAATAAACACAACAGGAGATTACCTTCGCAAATGGGGCTTTACACCACAAAAGCCTAAAAAAAGAGCCTATGAACAAAATCCTAAACAAGTTCAAAAATGGTTAGAACAGGAATATCCCGCAATCCAGGCAAGAGCAAAACAAGAAAATGCAGAAATACATTGGGGAGATGAAACAGGAGCTAGAAATAGTAATCAACACGGACGTTCCTATGCCCCCAAAGGAAAAACACCTGTAAAAAAAAGTATGGCAAAACGATTTTCAGTTAATATGATATCTACCGTAACAAATCGGGGAAAAGTTGAGTTTATGGTATATTCTGGAACTATGAATGCCCAAAGGCTTATCGTATTTATGGAGCAATTGATAAAAGACAGACAACGAAAAATATATCTAATCCTGGACAATTTAAGAGTTCACCACAGCAAAGTTACCAAACAATGGGTTGAGCAGAATAAAGATAAAATAGAACTGTTTTATTTACCATCCTATTCACCAGAGAAAAATCCTGATGAGTATCTTAATTGTGATTTAAAGTATGGATTATCAATAAATCCATCATCAAAAAATGAGGAACAATTAAAAGACAATGTGGAAAATCATATGAAGATGTTACAGAAAAAACAAGAACGGATTAAAAAATATTTTAATCATAAAGATATTAAATATGCTGCGTAAAATATCTCATTTAATTCCCGTCGGGTTAATAACACACCAAACTGGGGCGACCTGACTTTCAACACAGCGTTTAAAGCATTATTCCTAAAAAGCAAAACCGCCATGCATGTAACTTGTTACCAAGGTTCTTATCAATCGTGGAAACGTTTAAGTTTATGCAACTCGCAATTAAAATTATTAAACAGTTATATTGAAAACTCATTCGCAAAAACAGAAAATGGGAATTTAATAAAACTGAATGTTGACGGATATTATAATTATGATAGTTTTTTTGAAGCCAAAGGAAGTTTTTCGTTTTATAAAACCTGTAATATTTGGGTGAACAAAGCAATGAAAATTATTGGGGTCAAAACCTCAATTTGGTCACCTTTCGAATTCGGAATTATGCTCCATTTACCAGGTTAATTCAAAAGCAAAATTACTTTTAGGTTAATCCACTTTTTTATATTTTTACTAAATGAGAATCGCAATTATCGACCTCGGCACTAATACATGCAATTTGCTAATTGCAGATGTTAATTCAGCAGATTTTAAAATTCTCCACCAAAGCAAACAGCTTGTAAAACTAGGCGACAACAAAATTAAAGCCAATGAAATAAGTTCCGAAGCAACTGAGCGAACTTTGCAATCGTTTCAAATTCACAAAGAAATCATTCAGAAATATAAGGTTGAAAAAGTTAAAGTTATCGCAACTTCGGCAGTTCGTTCAGCAGACAATAAAATAGAATTTCTTGAAAAGTTAAGCAATCAAACCGGCTGGATTGTAAAAGTTATTTCGGGCGAAAAAGAGGCTGAATTGATTTTTAAAGGAGTTTTGCTCGCGATTAAAGAATTTAAAAATCCTTCAATAATTTTAGATATTGGAGGCGGAAGTAACGAATTGATTATTGCACAAGAAAAAGAGATAATTTGGAAAGAAAGTCGCCCAAGCGGAATGGCGAGAATTGTAAATCAGTTTCAGATTTCTGATCCAATAAAACCAAGTGAGATCAAAATTATTCAAAACTATTTTTTGGAAAAACATAAAAGTGGATTTCAAAAAAGTATCGAAAATTCGGTACAAACTTTAATTGGCTGCTCGGGTGCGTTCGATACAATTGCAGATATTATCGACCAAGTAAATCCGGGCAAAAAACAACGAACTACACAAAAAATTTCAATTCTACAATTTTATGAGGTTTATAATATACTCATAAAATCTACCCGCGAACAGCGATTAAAAATGAAAGGAATGGACATTGTCAGAGTAGATTTAATTGTACCGGCCGTAATTTTAATTGAGCAGTTAATTTCTGAATTTGGAATTAAAAGAATTATTCAGACAGACTTTGCTTTGCGGGAAGGTGTACTTTTTGAGCTGATAAAATCTTTAAATTGAAAGAATTAAAGATTTATTCTTCAATATCTATTAGTTGTTGAAAATCAAGTATTTATTTGGTTTTCTTTCTATTATGACTTAACTTTATTCAGGTAAATCTTTTAGCAACTAACTTTTCATCTCCCATTTATAATGAGTATTAAATCTTTATTCGTAAAAAGAATAGTTAAATGGCTAGTTGTTATTTTGCTAATTTTTTTCTGTCTGTCTGAAACTATTTTTGCACAATCAATAATTTACAAAAAGGATGGAACCCAGATAAATGCATCAAAAGTTGATATTCTAGCAAAAACTCTTTCTTATAGTTTATTAAATGAAACAGATTCCATTACACATTTCATAAGTAAAAGTGTAATCGATAGTATTCAATATGAAAATGGAAGAATTGCAAGAATCTTTACCCCAATTGTTTTACCAGAGACTGAGGAGGTAGGACAGAAATTAAAAAAGAATTTTATTGGAGTTAATATTTGGCCATTTTTTGATAGAGGGGTAAATGGCTTTTACGAACGACTGATTTATAAAAATAAATTGGGGTTCAAGAATCAATTTACATATCAAAAATATCCTTATAGTAATCCAGGAGAAAGTCTGTTTGATTACTCCTTAATTTCCGGCATTAACTTTTACTTTTTTCATTCATTCCTTTTTAGATTTGGAACCGGCTTGTCCTTTAATCATGAAAAACATGATAGGTATGATTACGAAAACATGGATTACGAAAGTAACTATTATCAAAATTATGTACCTAAAATAGTAACTGGGTACAATAACATTGTTTATTTAAATGGTTCATTTAGTGCAATTCCTTTGGAAAAATTATATGTATCACTCGTTCTTGATGTTCCCCTTGGTTCAATAGAGAACCACCAAACTTTATTTTTCAAAACAGAAATTGCATTTAATTTCTAAAACTTAAGTCATGAAGAATCCTTTTGTTTCAACCCAAAAACCTAAAAAACAAGAATTTAAAAGAATGATGCTGAAAAATTGGTCACCATTTCTAAAATTACTTTCGTGGATTTTAGTTTTTGCACTTCTTAATGTAACCAGCGGTTGTATGAATTATTTTAAAGTAACCAAATCGGTGGGGTCGCATGCGGCACATATTTCTAATTTATATGAGCAAAATAAAAAATTGATTATTCATTTAGACGATGAGGCCTGGATTCTGGAAATACCTGAAGTTATAGATAACCAGCTTGTTGCATTTGCCAAAAAGAAATATATTTCAAAATTGACAAAACCCGTAGTCACAAATAAACCAAATCGGTTTAGAATAAAAGCTCCCTATAACCAATACGATATATTAAATGAAGTACATATTTATACTTCTGAATTCTCCAGAATTTCTGAGGATAAAATTTCAGTACCAATTTCCAGTATTCAGAATATCGATATTTATGATTTTGATAAAAGTGCAACTTCAGGTTCTGCCGTTCTAGGTGCAATTGGTGGAGCTGTATTAGTTTGGGGCGGTTTTTTTCTAATCTTATTGATGACCTCGTGTCCGTTTATTTACACTTTCGATGGTGGCGATTATCAGTTTGCAGGAGAAATTTATAGTGGTAGTGTTCAGCAACAATTAGAACGCCACGATTTTTTGAAACTTCCCTTGTCCGATGCTGAAGAAGCGGAATATAAGATAAAAATTGCCAACGAATTGCAAGAAATTCAACATACAAATTTATTGGAACTTTGGGTATTAGATCATAATAGCAACACTGAAATTGGAATCGACAAATATGGGAATCCTTATGAATTACCAAATTTAGTAGCTCCAAATACTGCATTCAATTTTAATGGAATTGAAGTTACGGATCTGGTTAATACAAAAGATAATCAATTTTACACGAGTAAGGAATTAACGGGTGATTTACCATTTACCGATGGTATAATACTTGAATTCCCAAATCCTCAGACAGCCCAAAATGCAAAACTCTCAATCAATGCTAAGAACACACTTTTGTTGGATTACATGATTGACCAATTTTACAATCAATTTGGCGATTTGTATGATAAATGGACTAAAAAGCGTCAAAAAGCTCCCGCACAACAATTGCGAGATTGGACATTAAATCAAAATCTTCCACTTTCGCTGGCAGTTGAAAGAAATGGGAAATGGGAAGAAGTGGATTATTTCAATATTGCTGGTCCGATTAATATGAAAGAAGATATTCTTTCTATTCCATTAAATGGTTCAGAATCTAATCCTTTGCGTATAAAACTTGAATTTGGGAACTTCTTTTGGGAAATTGATTATGCAGGAATTGATTATTCGGCTGGTAAAGAAATTAATTACGAAGTTGTTCAGATAAAAACGGCCATCAACCAAAATGGGAAAGATGTGAGTAAAAACTTGAAAAATGACGATCGCAAATATTATATTCAACCCAATGTTGGAGACGAGGCCATTGTAAATTTTGCACTTCCTGCGTTAACAGCAGAAAAAAGAACTATTTTCCTTCATAGCAAAGGCTGGTATCAGATTTTACGCAATCCTGTTGGAACTCCGGATCGGGAGTACCTCGAAACCTTTAGACAACCCGGACGATTTAACCAATTTGTGAATGACTATATTCAAAGCTTAACGGAAAACTCCAAAAGTGAATTATAAAAATTACTGAAAGGCTGAATATCTTTTAAATTAGTTTATGAATTTCAAAAAGAACGGTATTCCAAGAATCATTAATGGTCGAAAAGCAAGTTTTGTTCGGAGAAAACTTGTTTTGTTTTTGTTGTGGCAAACTTTTAAAACAAACTGGAATCCTTGGAAGACCTTTAGTGAAGTTAAGAAAATAAGAAAGTTTAGAGCCGAGTTACATGGAAATCCGAAGATATTGAAATTTATAAAATCGGATGGCAAATATTTTTGGGCTCCTGAAAATTACGGATTCCCTTCAAAGAACCTTAAAAGTTTTATCCAACTTGAATTTCGCCGAAATTCAATTACGAATTATTCTGATTCAGGTATTATTCCACAACAAACCATTATTTGGGGAATTACAAACCGTTGTATGTTAAGTTGCAAGCATTGCTACGATTGGTATAACATTGATGTAAAAGACCATCTTAATATTGACCAGTTAAAACAAATACTTTCAAAGATTGAGGAGCAGGGAATTCGGCATATTCAGTTAAGTGGAGGCGAGCCTTTAGCACGTTTTAACGATTTAATTTCTATTATAAGTGAAGCTTCTCAACGAGTTGATTTCTGGCTGCTCACATCGGGTTTTGGACTAACTAAAGAAAAAGCCCAGGAGTTAAAAAGTGCTGGTTTGAAAGGTGTAAATATTAGTCTCGATCACTGGGATGAAAAAGCTCACAACGATTTTCGAAATAATTCCAAAAGCTTTGAATGGGTTGTTAAAGCAGTTGAGAATTGCCGGAATGCTGGAATAATGGTGAGTTTATCGTTATGTGCAACGCGCGAATTTACCACCGAAGAGAATATTCAATCTTACTTGAACTTGGCGAAAAAAATAGGTGCTCACTTTGTTCGAATTCTTGAACCACGGCAGGTTGGGAATTTTTCAACTCAGAATGTCAAACTGAATAAAGATCAGGTTGAAATGCTTTCTCAATTTACTATTCAAATGAATACAAATCCCGATTTTAAAGATTTTCCGATAGTTGTGTTTTTTGGTTATCATCAGAGAAAATTGGGCTGTATGGGAGCCGGAAATCGATATTTATATATTGATTCAAACGGAGAATTTCATGCTTGCCCTTTTTGTCAGGGGAGTGTTGGAAATGCACTTTCGAAATCTTTTAATGATGCAATAATTCAACTCAGGAAAAATAAATGTCAGGCTTTTAAAATGTATTAAATTAAAAGTCAGTCACTTTTTATTGTTCTATAATTGCAAACTTTTACTGGCCGGAAAATGTTAATATTGCCACCGCAATAGAACATTTACAAATGAATAAAATAAAATCTGCCTTTCTTTTGCCTGGCTTTGTTGCATTGGCATTTGTTTTAATGAGCTGGGGGAGAACCGGGCATCGAATTATAAGTTTGAAAACAGCATTGTCATTTAATCAGGAAATGAATGCGTTTTGGGATTGGACGGCTTATCTTTCCAGTCATGCTTCTGATCCTGATTTGCGAAGAGCGTCGTTTCCCGAGCAGGCAACAAATCATTACATCGATATCGATAATTATGCGGAGTATGTAGAAACAGGTAAAATTCCTCATTCTTTTACTGAAGTTGTTGAAAAACATGGTGAAGAATTTGTTGATAAACAAGGTACTTTGCCGTGGGTTACTCTGTCAATTCTCGATTCGTTAACCAACAGTTTTAAAAGAAAGGACTGGGAAAAAGCAACTTTTTTTGCTGCCGATTTAGGGCATTTCGTTGCCGACGGACACATGCCATTTCACATTACACGAAATTACGACGGACAATTTACCGGAAATAAAGGAATTCATGGGCGCTACGAATCGGCTATGATAAATGCATTTCAGAATGAAATCTCTTATTCGGGAAAACCAGCTGAATTTATCGAAAACCCTGAATCTTATATTTTCAATTATCTATATACAAATTACAAATACATCGATTCTATTTTGATTGCCGACAACTTTGCCCAAAAATTGGCGGGAAACTCGACCTCGAATTTATACACAGAAACCATGTGGAAAGAAACCAATGGATTTACGCAAACATTATTTGCCGATGCTTCGTACTCTTTTGCTTCTTTACTTTATACGGCGTGGGTAAATTCAGGTAGTCCGGAAATCAAAAGTGCCAAAGATTTTTTTATTTCAGAAAAAGAAAATGAAATGGGAAATGTTTCGTACAGCGGACTTTTTAAAAGGTGGGTGAATATTAATTATAAACTGGATACTGATTCAACAATGAATATTTCTGTTTACGATAAATCAGGGAATTTCATAGAAACACTTTTGGAATCGGAGAATGTTTTATCATCAAACCAAATTAAATGGAGACCGGCAAAAAAGGGAAAAGAGACTTATTTTGTAGTATTAAAATCAGAACGTATTTACAGAGTAAAAAAGGTAGTCCTTTAAAGCCAAATTCCATTTGAAATAATTAAGTTGAATTCAGTTTGAGTAAAACAGAAACCCTCAGTTTTACACTGGTTTAACCCTAAACAAAGCGTCTGCAATTAAAGAGAACATCATAAAAAGGTAAAGCAAGTTGAGCTTTAAAAAAGCGGGGCGAACCTTTAATTCTTTTTGAACCAAAACGGCAATTGTCAGTGACGAAAGCAAATAAAAAGTATAGAATAAAAGCACAAACATTAGCAACTTATTGGTGAACACGAAAAAGATAACAAGCAGTGCCGATGCTACTGTGGTAAGAACCCAGGTATAAGTAATTCGCTTCAGTTGGCTATCGTTAAAAATTTGATTTAAACTCGGTAGTCCGGCCAATTTGTATTGGTCGCCAAACATAAGAAGTAGCAACCAAAAATGGGGAATCTGCCCGATAAAAAAGAAAGTGGCAACCAATAATATTACTTCCGACGATAAACTTCCTCCTGCTCCAGCCCAACCAATCATTGGCGGCAAAGCACCAACCATTGAACCGGGAATAACGGCAAATG